>Ga0209913_1000458_pt1 | contig 34905 bp, 30 predicted proteins | sample PersoiDNA2013203_FD_185805 | JGI IMG/M metagenome (GOLD analysis project Ga0209913, IMG submission 185805) | Permafrost soil microbial communities from the Arctic, to analyse light accelerated degradation of dissolved organic matter (DOM) -... | ecosystem: Environmental > Terrestrial > Soil >... | reverse complement strand
CACTCGGTCAATGTGGGAGGGGGCAAGCCCCCTCCCACAGTTGGGTTGGGTTTGCACTTCAATAAAGGAGTGAATGTATGCGAATTGGACTAGTCGGCTATGGCCACGGAGGGCGCTTCTTTCATACGCCACTGATTGCACCCCGGCCTTCTACGGCTAACACTCGGTCAATGTGGGAGGGGGCTTGCCCCCGATAGCGGTGGGTCAGCCAATAAATCTGGATCTGATCCACCGCCATCGGGGGCAAGCCCCCTCCCACATTGGCTGCTGCGCTAGATCTTGAATTGGCGCAGCAAACCCTCGAGTTGCTCGCTCAACCCGCGCAAGTGCGCGCTGGCCACGCTGGACTGCTCCGCCGCCACCGCCGTGCTGTGGGACAGCCCCGCGGCCTGGGTCACGTTCTGGTTGATGTCCTCGACCACGTGGGCCTGTTGCAGGGTGGCGCTGGCGATCGAGGCATTCAGGCCATTGAGATTGAGCAGGGCCTGGCCGATGGCGGTGAGGCTGGCACCGGCCTGGCCGGCCTGTTCGATGGTCAGTTGCGAAGCGCTGTGGCTGTCGCTGATGACCTTGACCGCCGCTTCCGAGTGACCTTGCAGACGCTCGATCATGGCCTGGATTTCAGCGGTGGATTTCTGCGTGCGTTGGGCCAGCAGCCGCACTTCGTCCGCCACCACCGCAAACCCGCGCCCTTGCTCACCGGCACGCGCGGCTTCGATGGCGGCGTTGAGGGCGAGCAGGTTGGTCTGGTCGGCAATGGAGCGGATCACTTCGAGCACGCCACCAATCTGCGTGCTTTCGCTCGACAGGGTACGAATCACTTCCACGGCCTGGCTGATGGTGGTGGACAGTTGGTTGATCTGCCGCAAACTGCTGTCGATGTTCACTTGGCCCTGCTCGGCCTGGGCCTGGGCGTCGCGCATTTCGCTGGCGGCGTGCTCGGCGTTCTTGGCCACGTCCTGCACGCCGTAGGTGACTTCATTGATCGCGGTGGCCACCAGTTCCATCTGCTGCGATTGTTGCTGGCTGCGGTCATGGGCCTGGCTGGCGTTGTTGCCCATCTCCGTGGACGACTGGCCCAGCGCATTGGCGCACATCTGCAACTGGCCGACGACCTGGCGCAGCTTGGCGGTGAAGTTGTTGAAGTGCTGGGACAGTTGAGTAACTTCGTCGCGGCCATGGGTGTCGAGGCTGCGAGTCAGGTCGCTCTCGCCGCTGGCGATATTGGCCATGGCGTTCACGGCCGCCTGCAGCGGGCGCACGATGCTGCGCACAATCAACGAGACCAGCAGGGCCATGACCACGGCGATGCCCAGGCCGATACCCGAGGCTTTCCACACTTGCACGTTGAATTCGGCTTGCACGTCATCCACATACACGCCGGAGCCGATGATCCAGCCCCACGGCTCGAACAGCTGGATATACGAGGTTTTTTTCACCGGCGCTTCAGCACCCGGCTTCGGCCAGCTGTAATTGATGTTGCCAGCACCCTTGGCCTTGGCCAGGCTCACGAACTCGTTGAATATCGCAAAGCCGTCCGGGTCGCGAATCGACGAGAGGTTCTGACCATCGAGCTTGGGGTTGGCCGGGTGCATGATCATCACCGGCGTCAGGTCGTTGATCCAAAAATACTCATTACGGTTATAGCGCAGGCCGCGCACCGCGCTCAGCGCTTGTTTCTGTGCCGCTTCACGGGTCATGGCGCCGCTGGTTTCGAGGCTGTGATAAAACGTCAGGATTCCACTGGCCGTCTCTACGACGTGCTGAGTCTGCAGGCGCTTGGCTTGATAGAGGTCGCCATGGATCTGCTTGAGCATCAGCAAACCCAGGGTCAACAGCATCAGCACGGCGACTACCAGGATCAGCCAGAGACGGCGGCTGATCGACATATTGCGCAAACTGTTCATCGTCCTGTCACTCCGTGCTTTTTATAATTCTCGGCGTTGCATCGACTTTTACGCCTTGTCTGATAGGCTTTCGGCCTGAAATCGAAAAACCTGAGTACTGCCTGATTTTTCACGGAATTTTTGCAGACCGGCGTTGAATATCAACACCGGGCCTTTAGTGTGCTCATCGTCAGTGAACCATTAAAAAGACTAACGAGGCTTGTCGTAGAGCAAGACCTTTGGGGGAAATATGGATTTGTGGACCGCCGCACAGGCGTTGATACTTGGCGTGGTAGAAGGGCTGACTGAGTTCCTGCCGATCTCCAGTACCGGCCACCAGATTATCGTCGCCGACTTGCTCGACTTTGGCGGCGAACGCGCCATGGCGTTCAACATCATCATTCAGCTCGGCGCGATTCTGGCGGTGGTCTGGGAGTTTCGGCGCAAGATCCTCGACGTGGTCACCGGCTTGCCGACCCAGCGCAATGCGCAGCGCTTTACCGTCAACCTGCTGATCGCGTTCCTGCCGGCCGTGGTGCTGGGGGTGATTTTCGCCGACCTGATTCACCACTACCTGTTCAACCCGATCACCGTCGCCACTGCATTGGTGTTGGGCGGCATCGTGATGTTGTGGGCGGAGCGTCGCCAGCATGAAGTGCATGCCGAAACTGTCGATGAGATCACCTGGAAGGACGCGCTCAAGGTTGGCTTTGCCCAGTGCCTGGCGATGATTCCGGGCACCTCGCGCTCGGGCTCGACCATCATCGGCGGCCTGCTGTTCGGCCTGTCGCGCAAGACCGCTACCGAGTTTTCGTTCTTCCTGGCCATGCCGACCATGGTCGGTGCGGCGGTGTACTCGGGCTATAAGTACCGCGACCTGTTCCAGCCGGCGGACCTGCCAGTGTTCGCCCTCGGGTTTGTTACCTCGTTCATCTTCGCGATGATTGCGGTCAAGGGCCTGCTCAAGTTCATCGCCAGCCATAGCTACGCAGCGTTTGCCTGGTATCGGATTGCATTCGGCTTGCTGATCCTGGCGACCTGGCAGTTCGGCTGGATCGACTGGGCTGCGGCCAAGGCATGATGATTCAGCACCCGCGCCTGAAGGCGCTGATCTTTGCGCTGTTATGCGCGGCGCCGTTAGTGGGCTCGGTATTGGTGTGGCATCGCGGCGAGACCGTGATGCCGCTGGTGGCCTATGGCGTGGTCAGCGTGATCGCGTTTTTCCTGTACTGGAGCGACAAGCGCAAGGCGCACACCGATGCTCGGCGCATCCCGGAAAACATCCTGCACGCCGTCGAGCTGGCGGGTGGTTGGCCGGGGGCGCTGATTGCCCAGCAGGTGTTCCGGCACAAGACGCGCAAGGTGTCTTATCAGGTGCTGTTCTGGGTGATCGTGCTGTTGCACCAGGTGTTCTGGCTTGACCAGTTGTTCCTCAGCGGCACACTGTGGTCAGTCCTCTAGCAACAACCCGATCTGCGTGCGCTTGGGCAACTTGCTCACCACCAACTGGTGGGAGCGCTGCAACAGGCCACGCAATTCCTCGGCGCCCAACGGGTAGGGCGTGTTCATGATGATCCACTGCGCGCGCGCCAGGTACGGCGCCGGGTGGATGCCCGGGCGGTCCACATGGCCCAGGAACAGTTCCTTGTCGACCTTGAACGCCAACGAGTCGCCTCGTAGATTCTGCACGGCGAACATCTTGTTACCGGCAATCGAAAACACCCGCACGCCACCCCATTTGTAGTCTTCCCGCGCGCCGGGCAGGCTCAGGCAGAAGTGCGCAACGTGTTCTTCGGTCATGTTCATAACAGGCGGTCTCCACAGCTATTAAAGCCTTCTTCCAGATAATCGATCCACGCGCGAATCGCCGGCAGCACGCCACGGCGATGCGGGTACACGGCCTGCAACCAGCCCCCCGGCAGCGACCATTGCGGCAGCAGTTGCACCAGTTGGCCGCTGGCCAGCTCTTCTTCGCAGTACATCATCGGCAGCATGGTAAAGCCCAGGCCCTTGAGTGCGCTGGCTTTGCGCACGATGAAATCATCGATGCCCAGGCGGGCTTCCATCACCAGGTCTTCGGCGTTGCCTTGGGGATCGAGCAGGCGCAGGTGGACCATGCGGTCGGCTTCCAAGGCGCCGAGCACCGGCAATTGCTTGAGGTCGTCGAGAGTGTCGACCTGTCGGCCACGCATGAGGTCCGGGCTGGCGACCAGCAGCGTCTGGGCCTGGCGCAGGCGCTTGGTGACCAGCAGCGGGTCTTCGTCGCCGAGCTCGCGCACGCGCAACGCCACATCAATACCCTCGGCCACCAGGTCGACGCGGCGGTTGACCAAGGTCATTTCCAACTGCACATGAGGGTGGGCGGCGAGAAACCCGGCGACCAGTTCCGGCAGGATGTGCTGGGCCATGCCCACCGGGCAACTGACCCGCAGCCGCCCACGGGGTTCGCTGGACATGCTGGCCACGGCCTCATCGGCCATTTCCGCTTCCAGCAGCATCGCCTGGCAATGGCGCAGATAACGCTCGCCGACGGCGGTCAGGGTCAGTTGCCGGGTGGTGCGTTGCAGCAGGCGCGCGCCAAGGCGTGCTTCCAGCTCGGCAATGCGCCGTGACAGCCGTGACTTGGGAATCCCCAGCAGGCGACCGGCTGCCGCGAAGCCGCCGGCTTCCACGACTTTGGCGAAATAGTAGAGGTCATTAAGGTCTTGCATGGCTGGCCTATTGTCCTGTCAGTAGGACGAACTATCGCATTTTAACTATCTTATCGGCTATTGGTTTCATGCGTAGCCTTAACACCATCTAATCCGCACCGCTGACCCTATTTGGAGCTTACCCATGAAACTGTTGCATATCGATTCCAGCATCCTCGGCGACAACTCGGCTTCGCGCCAGCTCAGTGCCGGCGTGGTCAAGGCCTGGCAAGCGGCCGAGCCGGGTGTGGAAGTGACTTACCGTGACCTGGCCAGCGAAGGCATCAACCACTTCTCTGGCGCCACCTTGGCTGCATTGGGCACGCCAGCCGAATTGCGCGACGCAGCGCAGCAGCGCGAAGCCGACCTCAGCGCGTCGACCCTGGCTGAATTCCTCGCCGCCGACGCTGTGGTCCTGGCCGCGCCGATGTACAACTTCACCATTCCGTCCCAGCTCAAAGCCTGGATCGACCGCATTGCAGTGGCCGGCCAGACCTTCCGCTACACCGAAGCCGGCCCGGAAGGCCTGTGCGGCAACAAGAAAGTCATCATCGTCTCCACTTCCGGTGGCCTGCATGTTGGCCAGGCAACGGGCGTGGCCCACGAGGAATACTTGAAAGTGATGCTGGGCTTCCTCGGCATCACCGACATCGAATTCGTCCGCGCCCACGGCCTGGCGTATGGCGATGAGTTTCGTAGCAAGTCCCTGAGCGACGCCAACGTTGTCATCAACGAACAATTGTTCGCCGCCGCGTAAGGCTTGTGTAAATTTCGCTGTTGCTCGGTTTCAATCTGAAGCCGGGCGCCTAAACTCTGTATTCTGCTCGCCCGAACGCGACCGGAGTACGGAGTTTTTTCGTTGACGCGCTGTCTATACTTTGGCCCAGGTTATGCAGGCATGGGTTTATCACTCGGTGCGAGTACCCAGAACCATGGACATCTTGAATAGATATGCCGGTTATCGCGCAGCAAAGGTGGACATCCTCATGATGCGTCTTTGTGCTGTTTTGGTTCTTTCCCTGCTTGGCAGCCTGGTTTCAGTGCACGCCGCCCCTGCGCCGCACCCGCATTGGAGTGTGGGCTTTCACCGCATGAGTTTTCTCGACCCGCTGGATCTGCAGCCGATGAAGGCCATCGCGTTCTATCCGTCCACCGACCTTGAGCACACCACACGGGTGGGTGGCTATCATGTGGCGGCGACGGAAGATTCGAAGATCGCTATCGGCCGTTTCCCGATGCTGATGCTGTCCCATGGCAACATCGGTACTCCGCTGGCCCTGCATGACCTGGCGACCTCCTTGGCGCGCAAGGGTTTTGTGGTGGTGGCGGTGCTGCACCCCGGCGACAACTACAAGGACCACAGCCGCCTGGGCACGGTGAGCAACCTGTATGGGCGGCCGATTCAGATCTCCGAGGCGATCACCGCAACCCTGGGCGACCCGATGCTGTCACCGTTCGTCAACGTCGACCAGGTAGGCGTCATCGGCTATTCGGCCGGTGGCGAAACCGCGTTGATCCTGGCGGGTGCCAAGCCCGATTTCGGGCGCCTGCGCCGCTATTGCCAGGAACGTCCGGAAGATCGCGACGCCTGCACCACCAAAGGCGAGCTGGTGGTGGACCGTGATGACCTGCAGCCACAAGCCGATCCACGCATTCACGCGTTGATGTTGATGGCGCCGCTGAGTTTGATGTTCGGCCGCCACACCCTGGCCGACGTGCACGTGCCGGTGCTGCTCTATAGCGGTGATGGCGACAAGCTGGTGGCTGTGGACAAGAACGCCGCTGCTTTGGCGCGCAAGCTGCCCGAACCGCCGGACTTCAAACTGCTGGCTGGGGCCGGGCATTTCGTGTTCATGTCGCCCTGCGACAGCGCTCAACTGGCGCTGATGCCGGCTATCTGCACCGATGCCGATGGCGTGGACCGCGAAGGCATTCACCGCGACCTTATCTCCCAAACCGGGCGCTTTTTCACTCACACCCTCGGGCAATCCACCCGTGCCGGCTTGCAAACGGCGGATCAGTAAGCGCGACGTTTGAGCAGCAAGGTCACGCCCAAGGCGCCGAGCGACAGCAGCGCCGCGCAGAAGAAGATCCAGCCGTAGCCGAGGTTCAACGCCACCGCACCCATCAATGGCCCGGCAATCGCCAGGGCCAGGTCGAAAAACACGGCGTATGCACTCAACCCCGCGCCACGGCTGCTGCTGGGCACTTGCTTGATCGCTTCCACGCCCAGCGCCGGGTAAACCAGGGACAAACCAAAGCCCGTCAGCCCTGCACCGACCAAAGCCACGCCGGTAGACGGCGCGAGCCACAACAGCGTCAGGCCCAGGGTCTCGATGATCATGCAGGCAATCGCCGCCCTGAAGCCGCCAAAGCGGCTGATGGCTGAGATAAACACCAGGCGCGAAACGATAAAGCACACGCCAAATACCGTCAGGCAATAGGCTGCGCCTTTCCAGCCGCGATTGAGGTAGTACAGGGTGATAAAGGCGGTCAGGGTGCCGTAGCCGATGGACGCCAGGCACAGGCTGGCGCCAAACGGTGCGATACGGCCGAACACCGCCCAGAACGGCAAGCGCTCGCCGCGCACTACCGGCACTGATGGTTTATTGCGGATCAGCACCAGGCCCAACGCCGCCAACACCGACAGGGCGATGCCGAGGCTGTTGTAGCCATATTCGGCGACCATCACCACCCCCAGCGGCGCGCCAATCGCGATGGCGCCGTAGGACGCGATGCCGTTCCAGGAAATCGAGCGCGCTGTGTGCTCGGCACCGACCTGGCCCATGCACCAGCTGATGGTGCCTACGCCGATCAGACCCTGGGCCACGCCGAGCAACAAACGACCGACGATCAGGATGCCCAGGCTCAACAGCGGCAGGCTCTGCAGCAGAGTGGCAAGCAACGTCAATACGCCGCTGACCAAGATGCCAGCCAGGCCCAGCACGATCGCACGTTTGGTGCCCACGGTATCGGACATGCGCCCGGCCATGGGGCGACTGAGCAGGGTGGCCAGGTATTGCGAGCCGATGGTCATCCCGGCCACCACCGCACTGAAGCCCAGTTGCTCATGCACATAGCCCGGGATCACCGCGATCGGTAGGCCGATGCAGATAAAGGCGATAAAGGTATAGAAGACGATGGAGACGATCTGCAGGGTGATCGACTCTGAGCTGGGGGCGGCGGCAGACATGAGCACTCATTCGCGGGAGGGCGGTGAGGGCATCATCGCAAGGGCTTGGGAGAAAAGAAAGCAGGCTAAGTATTAAGCCGGCTGACCCGTACAGATACAAAAAGCCCCATCACAGTGGACGGGGCTTTTTCTTGCCGCTTGGCGTTAACAGCTAATCGCTGTGCTTAAAACACCACGCCTTGGGTGCGCAGGTAATCGTCGTAGGTGCCGCTGAAGTCGATCACGCCGCTGGCGCTCAACTCGATGATGCGGGTGGCCAGGGATGATACGAACTCGCGGTCGTGGCTGACGAAGATCAGCGTGCCTGGGTAGTTTTCCAGCGCCAGGTTCAGCGCTTCGATGGATTCCATGTCCAAGTGGTTGGTCGGTTCATCCATGATCAGCACGTTCGGCTTTTGCAGGATCAGCTTGCCGAAGAGCATGCGACCTTGCTCACCACCGGAGATTACCTTGACCGACTTGAGGATCTCGTCGTTGGAAAACAGCATGCGGCCCAAGGTGCCGCGGATCACTTGCTCGCCCTGTGCCCACTGGCCCATCCAGTCGAACAGGCTCATGTCGTTTTCGAAGTCGTGGGCGTGGTCCTGGGCGTAGTAGCCCAGCTCGGCCGCGTCGGTCCACTTGATGCTACCGGCATCCGGCGTCAGTTCGTTGACCAGGGTGCGCAGCAGGGTGGTCTTGCCGATACCGTTCGGGCCGATGATCGCCACGCGCTCGCCAGCTTCAACCTGAAAGCTGAAGTCCTTGAACAGCGGCTTGCCGTCGAAGCCTTTGGCCATGCGATCGATGATGACTGCCTGGCGGTGCAGCTTTTTGGTTTGTTCGAAACGGATGAACGGGCTCACGCGGCTCGAAGGCTTGACCTCGGCCAGCTGGATCTTGTCGATCGCCTTGGCACGGGAAGTGGCCTGCTTGGCTTTCGAGGCGTTGGCCGAGAAGCGGCTGACGAAGGATTGCAGTTCGGAGATCTGCGCCTTTTTCTTGGCGTTGTCCGACAGCAGTTGCTCGCGGGACTGGGTCGCCACGGTCATGTACTCGTCGTAGTTGCCCGGGAACAGGCGCAACTCGCCGTAGTCCAGGTCAGCCATGTGGGTACACACGCTGTTCAGGAAGTGACGGTCGTGAGAGATGATGATCATCAGGCTGGAGCGCTGGGTCAGGATGTTTTCCAGCCAGCGGATGGTGTTGATGTCCAGGTGGTTGGTCGGTTCGTCGAGCAACAGCACTTCAGGGTCGGAGAACAGCGCCTGGGCCAGCAACACGCGCAGTTTCCAGCCTGGGGACACTTCGCTCATCGGGCCGAAGTGCTGCTCCAGGGGGATACCCAGGCCCAGCAGCAGTTCACCGGCGCGGGATTCGGCGGTGTAGCCGTCCATCTCGGCGAACTCGGTTTCCAGCTCGGCCACGGCCATGCCGTCGTCTTCGCTCATCTCCGGCAGCGAGTAGATGCGATCGCGCTCGGCCTTGACCTTCCACAGTTCTTCGTGACCCATGATCACGGTGTCGAGCACGGTGAATTCTTCGTAGGCGAACTGGTCCTGGCGCAGTTTACCCAGGCGCACATTCGGTTCCAGCATGACCTGGCCACCGGACGGATCCAGGTCGCCACCGAGGATTTTCATGAAGGTCGACTTGCCGCAACCGTTGGCACCGATCAAACCATAACGGTTGCCGGCGCCGAATTTGACCGAGACATTCTCGAAGAGCGGCTTGGCGCCGAACTGCATGGTGATGTTAGCTGTGGAGATCAATTACTTTACCTATCAATAGCTTAGGGTGCGCTTATTTGAGCTGGGACCAATTTGGGACCAATCTGGAGCTCTTCCGATTCGCTCCAGTCCGAGCTTGGGTTGATCCAACGCGCATAAGTCGAGAGCAGCATCTGCACACTATGGCCGAGCTGCTGGGAAATGAAGGCGGGGTTCATGCCAGACATACTGCATATTGTCGCATAGGTGTGACGACAGTTGTATGGCGGTCGACGAAGGATGTTCAACGCTTTGGGTGTTGCAATCCACTGCTGCGCAGGTCGGTCGTCTGACTCACGTACTCCGAGTGCGTCGACGGCGGGAAAATCAACGGCGTTTCAAGCACCGTCCGAGCAGCCATCCGCACGCTTCGCGTATTTGAGGGCGAGGGCGCCATGAAGGTGGGAATGGGCCCCCCGTTCGTACAGCCATTGTTTACAGATTTACAAGCAAAAATTACTTACTAATACAGTTCCTGTTCCAGCAAAACTTGATACTGCACAGGCTTAAAGCCCTAGCAGGTTATCCAAAAGGGCAATGTCATTTTGGTAAGACAGGAACCATGTCCATGCATCTCCCTCGTATCCTCATTAGTGTCAGTTTGTCCAGCGTGTTGCTTGGAACGATAGGTTGCGCACCTACGGCAATAGTGGGTCCCGCCGCCAACACCGTGCGCGTCACTCATAACGAACCTGGTGCCGAGTGCCAGTTCTTGGGAGATGTTACGGGTAGTCAGGGCGACTTTCTGCTCGGCAGCATCACTGGGAACGCGAACCTGGAGACCGGAGCCCGTAATGATCTAAAAAATAAAGCCGCGGCGATGGGGGGCAATCGGGTTTATCTGCTCACTGAGCGAGCGGGCCAAACCGGTTCGGACAAGCGATTGGAGCAAACCAACGTAACCCTTTCAGGAAACGTTTATCGCTGCCCTTGACGGTGAGCCTGATCGGTTGAGGCGAACGTGGAATAGGTGCGACGTTCTTGTGGCAGGGGCGTGCGCCTAAGGCAGCATCTGAACACTATGGCCCAACTGCAGGAACATGAAGATGGGTTAGCGCCAGAACAACAAAACGCCACATTCAAGTAATCAGCGGAGGGGCCGATATACTTGTATCTTTCCACTATGATCGGGTGTGTAACATGATTGTTAATCTTAACAGCTCATCCTCGGTACCAATGGCTCAAGTGGCTAGCATCAGCAGTGATAGCACCAAGCCTGCCGCGTCAAGCAGCACGGCCGCTAGCCCCTCAGCGAGCGCTAAAACCACAGCGGGCGCTGGTGGGCAGTCTGCCTCGAGCACACAGCAATCCGATACCGTAAAAGAACTGAAGAAACAAATTCAGAAGCTACAGAAGCAACTTCAACAGCAGCAGCAAGCGTTGCAGAAGGTACAGTCCAGCAACCAAAGTGCAGAAGCCAAAGCCACTTCTGCAGCATCGGCGCAATCGCAGATTGCTGCCACTTCGGCAGCGTTGCAGACAGCGACCGCTGCTTTGCTGCAGGCCGTAGCCGCTGAAGGTGGCCAAAGCTCCGGATCGGTGATCAACACTACTGCTTGAGGGTAAGCGCAACACACGTTGCTGAGTCAAAAAAGCACTCACTTCTGCGGGAGCAACTCTTTAGTTGCGCTCCCCAGTTGCGCGTGCGTGAAAACGTCCTTCAGGGAAGCATTGCCGGCGCGATAAGATGTTTAGCCAGCGTTTGGCACCCTCTTCGTAAGCGTCCGCACACCGTTGGCCGTCTGATGCCGTGGCGAATGGCGACGCTCGATAGCGTCGCGCTCGGTTGCAGGCATTCCGGAACAACCTGGGCCTTGAAGGGTTTTGGATGAGAACTTCGTTGGTCCATGCCAGCGGTAGAGCAGGGCTGAGAGCGCAAATGCCTCAGGCGACACTGGTGTGGCACGCAAAAGCGGGTTTCTCCAACGTCTCCGGCATCGCCAGCCATAACAGCGCCAAGGCCAGCGCCGCCACGCAAGCGAGGGTCAGGAAGGCGGCGTTGTAACCGGCCTGTTGCACCACAAAGCCGGCCAGGCTGCTGCTCAGTGCCGCACCCAGGCCGAACACGGTGGACAGCGCGCCCAGACTGACGTTGAAGCGTCCGGTGCCCTGGGTCAGGTCCTTGACGATCACCGGGAACAGCGCGCCGAAAATGCCTGCGCCGATGCCATCGAGCATCTGCACCGCCACCAGCCAATAGGGGTCGCTGGACACGGTATAGAGCACGCCGCGCAATGGCAGAATCATGAAGCCGGCCAGCAGCAATGGCTTGCGCCCCCACGCGTCCGCCTTGGCCCCCACCAGCCAGGCCATCGGCACCATTACCAATTGTGCGGCGACGATGCAGGCCGAGGTCAGCGGTGTGGCCATTTGCAGGTTGATCTGTGAAAGCTTCTGACTCACCAGCGGCAGCATTGCCGCATTGGCCAGGTGAAACAGCGCACAACAGATAGCGAACAGCAGCAGCGGGCGGTTGGTCAGCAGTACCTTCAGCCCGGAAGGTTGCTCATGGTCGCTGTGGTGGGCTGGGTCAAAGCCGCGGGCGACTTCATGGTCGATGGTCGCCGCCGATACGCAGCAGACCGCGACGATACTGGCGACCGCCATAAACGCCATCAGGTAAAACACCACCACCGGCCCGAACAGATAAGCCAGCCCGCCTGCCAGCAGGGCGGCCACGGCATTGCCGGCGTGATTGAAGGTTTCGTTGCGTCCGGTACGGCGAGTGAAGGCGCGCGGCCCGGTAATGCCCAGGGAGATCGCCGAAATCGCTGGGGCGAACACGGAAGCGGCGACGGCGCTGGCCGCCTGGGTTAGCGCCACCCAACCGAATGTGCTGACGAAGGGCAGTGCCAGGCAACTGGCGGTCACCAGTAACGCGGCAACCGCGATCACTGCGCGTTTACGGCGGGTTCGATCGATCAGCGCGCCGGCCGGGCCTTGGGCCAACAGTGCCGCGATGCCTGCCACGGTCATGACCACGCCGATGCTGGCAGGGTCCCATTTATGGACCGCCAGCAAGTAAATCGCCAGGTACGGCCCCAGGCCATCGCGGACATCCGCCAGAAAGAAATTCAGGCTGTCCAGGGACAGGGTGGTACGCAGGTCGGAGTGATGAGCCATGGTGATCTTCGGGCACGGTGTTCAGGGGCTGAACACCCGATTGGGGTAGTGACCTGGGGCCGAGAGATAAGTTCGGCCGTAGGCGAGGGTTTAATCTGACGGGCAATTGGCTTACTTTCCGTAGCCCGCTGTAACCGACTCTCTGGAGATGCAATGGACATGCCCTCAGCCCAACAGGCGATTGCCAGCAACAAGGACGCCTGGGACGAATCCGCCAGGCTGCACAAAGACACGGACACCTGGAGGGCGCTGCTGGACTCGGTCGCCGAACCGGGCTTTTCGTGCCTGGATCCGACCCTCACCGCCTTGCTGCAAGACGTCGGCGTTGCCGGCAAGGATGTGGTGCAACTGTGCTGTAACAACGGGCGCGAAAGCTTGTCGTTATTCTGCCTGGGCGCACGCGCAGTAGTCGGCGTGGACCAATCCCGCGCCTTTCTCCAGCAGGCTCAGGAACTGGCGGCGATCTCACCCTACAGCCCTGAGTTCATTGAAACCGATATCCACCATTTGCCCGGGCGCTTGCATGCACGCTTCGATATCGCCCTGGTCACCATCGGCGTATTGGGCTGGATGCCGAATGTGGCGCTGTTCATGCGCCAGGTCGCCACAACGCTGAAGCCCGGCGGCACCCTGGTGATGTACGAAACCCACCCGTTTCTGGAAGTGTTCGACCCGCGGGCGGCCAATCCGCTGCTGCCTGCCAGTTCGTATTTCCAGCGTGAGCCTTTTGTGCTGCAAGAGTCGATCGTCTACGAAGGGCAGGGCGCTGTCGAGGGGCCGACGTCCTACTGGTTTGTACACACCCTGGGCAGTGTGGTCAGCGCAGCGATTGCGGCGGGGTTGCAGATCGGTCATCTGCAAGAGTACCCGCATTCAAATCGCGAAGAACTCTACGACCAATACGAGGATCAGGCAGCCCAGTTGCCGTTGTGTTTTACCCTGACTGCCACCAAGCGCCTCCTCTAAGCTGTTTTGCGCGCAAAAAAAAAGCCCGCCGGGGGAGGCGGGCTAAGGGATTCACTGGAGTAGGTAGGCTTCACCCTATAGACCGAAAAGTGAAGGCCCTGTGAAAATCCCGTCGCAAGTTCAGATGGGCGCGGGGTTCAGGATCTACGCACAAATGTGCGCATTGTCTGCCCGGGGCCGGTACTGAATGCGCGCGGTCGTGGCATGCCTTCATCCGCTGCGATGAACACAAACTCGTCTCCTTCCAGGCGGTAGCTGGCCGCCAGTGCCTTGCCCGCGTCGTCACCCATGGCATCGATCCAGGTGATGCTTTTGGGGTGGGTGGCGCTGTCCAGGAAGAACCGGCCGGCCAATAGTCGCTCGCCGTCAACGGTGAGCACTTCAAAGCGGTCGCCCGTAATGGTGGTGAGCGCGCCGGGGGCGCTATGGGCGTCGGCGGGGTTGAGCACGCCGCTGTCTTCGAGCGAGATCTGTTCCCAGGCGCCTTGGAGGGCGTGGTAGTCCGGATCGGAAATAGATGTCATACAAATTCCTTTTTGTTGAGGTACATAGGCTGAGTAGGGCGACCGAATGGTCAGAATAAGCCCGGTATGCACAGGTTCATCTGTAGGATACTTCGTGTTATCAGTCTTTTATCTCAAATTTTCCCTGCGACAGCAGCTATTTAACAAACTTTTGACTACTCTTGTGACAAGAATATTCCTACTTGATGAACGCCAGTGGCAACGATCGCTTTGATGAAGGGAAACAAACTTTAGTAGCGTGGGATTTTTCGTCTGGCTGAGTGGTCAGATAGCGATTGGTAGGCCTGCTCTGTGGGCTTCAGGGCGTTGTCCCTGATCCGTTTACTGGATTATTCAGGTTCTTGGCGGTGATGGCCGTTTAGTATCATTTTTAAGGCGCTTTCATTTTGAATCGAACTCCCCCAGTCACTACTTCTAGCTCTTCAGATGAAATCGATCTGCTTGAACTGTTTCACTCGATTTGGCAGCAAAAAAAACTGGTGGTGGGGTGTACGGTTCTGGCGGGAGTGCTGGGGGTCGGTTATGCCTTTCTGTCGCCGCGGACATATGAGGTCAGCAGTGTCTTGCGCCCGGCAGCTATCAACGAACTGGATGCGCTGAACCGTTCCGAAGTCTACAAGCTGCCGCCGGCCGATGCGTTGTCGAAGGTGGGCGCGCAGTTGGACTCTTATGAGGCGAGGCTGGGCTTTTTCAAATCCCATGAGCAATTGTTCACCGCGTTCCAGAAAACCGGGCAAAGCCTGGAGCAGAGTTTTGAAGAGTTCAACCGCAACTCGGTCAACTTGATTCTGCCGGACCCGAAGAAGGCAGACTCGTTGAGCAATTATATCCGCCTGGAGTTGCAGTACCCGGCCGATGTGGACGGTGTGGCGATTCTTAACGGCTTTGTCGACTACGCCATTGCGGCGGAGCGCGAACAAGTGGGTGCGGACCTCAAGGTGATCGTCAATAACCGCCTGAATGAACTCAAAGGCAAGATTGACGCCGCGCGCGCCAACTACGATACCGATAAAGAATCGAAGATCGCCAAGCTGTTGGAAGATGACCGACTCAAGCGCGCCCAGTTACAAGATGAACTTAGTGCCCTGCGCCTGCAGATGAAAATGGAGCGTAACAACCGTCTGGCAGAGTTGTCGGAAGCCATTGCCATCGCCAAGTCCATGGGGATCAAGACACCGACCACGCCATCTTCCATGGCGGATGCGTCGCGAGGCGGCTCTAGCCAGGTGATGCGCACCGAGGTCAACAACCAGAAGATCCCGCTTTACTTCCTCGGCACCGAAGCGCTTGAGGCCGAGCGCGTTGCGCTACAGCAGCGTACCAGTGACGACTTCACCAACCCTCGCGTCGCCGAGATCGGCAAGGCGTTGCAACTGCTGGAGGTCAACCGTGAGGTTGAGGTTCTGCGCAAGCGTGGAAATGAAGATATCTTCCTGCAGGATGTTGAACCGCTTCGTTCCGAAGTTGCGCGCTTGCGCAACCTCAACATCGACATGAGCAACCTCAAGCTGGTCACCGTTGACCGGCGCGCCCAGGAGCCACTGGCCCCGATCAAACCGAAAAAAGCCTTGGTGATCGCCTTGAGCCTGGTTGCGGGGTTAGTCCTCGGTTTGTTCGTCGCACTGGTCCGCCATTTTGTGCTGACCCGGCGCGAAATTGTGCCTTACTCGCCCTTGGAAGACGGGCGCTTTTCCCGTCGTGAGCGCAAGGATGATCAGCCGCTGCTGTAACGTTTAATGCGCGAGGGCTTGTCCCATGGCAAGCCCGCATGTACCCCTCCTGATACAATCAGTGGACAGCTTTTCACAATTCTTAGTTAACTTTTGGTTACAAATTGTGGCTAAATATTGGGTGATGGCTATGTGCCGGACGGTTATCCGTCGGTCGTGCCGCCTGTATTTGAATTGTGATTTCATGTGCTGCTATCCAACCTCGGCCGTTGTGGGCACGCAGGAGCAGCCTGTTTTCTCCTGACTTGTGACCAAATCCATTGAAACTCATCATTGTTGTCCTCTACGTTACCTCCATTGCGTATGTACACCTGCGTGGCCGGGTGCGGCATAAACTGAGCCGCCAGCTCAGCGATCACTCCACGTTCCTGGCGCCCGTCAACTGCTTTCTCTACCTGTTCTCCAGGCTGCCCAGCCGACCGTATCTCTCGCCCAGCGACTTCCCAGACCTGAGTCCACTGCAGGAGCATTGGGAAGAAATCCGCGAGGAAGCCCGGAATCTGATGCAGGCGGGCGCGATCAAACGTTCGGACCGATACGACGACGTGGGTTTCAACTCGTTCTTCAAGTCGGGCTGGAAGCGCTTTTACCTGAAATGGTACGGCGACAGCCACCCCTCGGCGATGAAGCTGTGCCCGCGCACCACCGAGTTGCTGCAGAGCATCGGCTCGGTCAAGGCCGCGATGTTCGCGGAGCTGCCACCGGGCTCCAAGCTGGTGCGCCACCGCGACCCTTACGCCGGCTCCTATCGCTACCACCTGGGCCTGGACACCCCCAACGATCCGGGGTGCTACATCAATGTGGATGGCGAGAACTACTCCTGGCGTGATGGCGAGCCGGTGATGTTCGACGAGACCTATATCCACTACGCGGAAAACGCCACCCAGAAGAACCGCATCATTCTGTTCTGTGACGTCGAGCGGCCGATGAAATACCGCTGGGCGGCCGCGTTCAACCGCTGGTTCAGCCGCACTGTCGTGGCGGCTGCAGGCTCGCCCAACGACGCAGGCGACAAGACCGGCGGCCTGAACCGTGCGTTTACCCGCTTGTACAAAATCCGTCTGCGCGGCAAGGCACTCAAGAAGCGCAATCGCACGCGCTACTACCTGGAAAAGTGGGCGATCTTCGGAATTTTTGCACTGATCTTCGTACTGATCTGAACCCCTGCGTGGTGCGACTCACTTCGGTGGCGTCGCACCCAACCTGTCTCACATCTTCTTGCTGAACTTCTGCCGATTGGCATAACCCGCCCACGGGGCGTCCTTCAAACCCTGCAACCGCCGATGCAGGTTGGCGACCGTCGGCTGCTGGGCGCTGCGCAATCCCTGCAACTTGGCACCTACTCGGCAGGGTGGGGCCCTTGGGCACGGCCTAGCGCTTGAGCACGCTCATTGCGCTTCTGGATCACCAGTGGCGATGCGTGGTACCGCACGCGCGGCGCGGCGCCGGAAGCTTCGGTGGATGGATACGCGCACAGATCGTGTTACACCTGACCAGAAACAATTTAGTTACCCAAGCCGAACCCAAGGCGTAGCGTGGTATCGAAAGCACGTACTCCTCGTCCCAGAGAGGCTTTGTCATGATCACCCGTGTGCGACATCTTGCAGCGTTGGCGCTAGGCCTGGCCCTCGCAGCCAGCGTCCAGGCGCAAAACCTGCCCGGCAATAGCAATTCGAACAATAGCCCGATCCATCGGGCCAATCCCAACAGTATGCAGGGCACCCAGCCCAATGCGCCGGCGATACGCAGCATCCAGACCGGGCCGACCACGCGCACGCCGACCCTGGAAAACGGCGGCATCGGCAATCGCTATCCGCAACGCGAGGCTGCTCCCAGTCGCCCCGCGACCGAAACCAGAGCCCCCGCGGTTGACGCCAACGGCAATCGCCGGCCTTGAGCGCCGGTAAGGACCCCGTCTTATGTTTCTACGCAAAACCATGCTCGCCGCGTGTTGCGCAAGCGCCTTATTGCCGCTGACGACGGTGTATGCCGCCGAGGCTCAGCAATTTCCCAGTGAGCAAGGCAGCATCAGCGCCACGCCGATCGCCAAAGGCCTGGATCACCCGTGGGCTGTGGCGTTTTTGCCGGACAAGCAAGGCTTTCTCGTCACCGAGCGTCCCGGCCACCTGCGGGTCGTCAGCCCGGACGGCAAGTTGTCGGCGCCGCTGACCGGTGTGCCGCAGGTCTGGGCCAAGGGCCAGGGTGGATTGCTCGATGTGGCGCTGTCGCCGGACTTCAAGCAGGACCGCCTGGTGTACCTGTCGTATGCCGAAGGTGGCGGTGAGGGCGGCACGGCTGGCACCGCGGTTGGCCGCGGGCGGTTGGCGGATGACCTGAGCGGTTTGCACGACTTCAAGGTGATCCTGCGCCAGGAGCCCAAGCTCTCCACCGGCAATCACTTCGGCTCGCGCCTGGCCTTTGACCGTGATGGCTATCTGTTTGTCACCCTGGGTGAAAACAACGACCGGCCCACCGCCCAGGACCTGGACAAGCTGCAAGGCAAGATTGTGCGGATCTACCCGGACGGCCGCGTGCCGGATGACAACCCCTTTGTCGGCCAACCGGGCGTGCGCCCCGAAATCTGGTCCTACGGCCAGCGCAACCCGCAGGGCCTGGCGCTGAATCCGTGGAACGGCACGCTTTGGGAAAACGAGCACGGGCCGCGTGGCGGCGATGAAATCAACATCATCGAGCGCGGCAAGAACTACGGCTGGCCCTTGGCGACCCACGGTATCAATTATTCGCTGATGCCGATTCCCGAGGCAAAGGGCAAGGCGGTGGAAGGCACCGTGGCGCCACACCATGTGTGGGAGAAATCCCCGGCAATCAGTGGCATGGCGTTCTACGATGCAGACCGCTTCACGGCATGGCAGCACAATCTGTTCATTGGCGCACTGGCCAGCCAGGAGCTGATTCGCCTGCAGTTCGATGGCGACAAGGCGATCCATGAGGAGCGCTTGCTCGCAGGCTTGAACGCGCGGATTCGCGACGTGCGGCAGGGGCCGGATGGGTTTTTGTATGTGTTGACCGATGAGGATAATGGGGTGTTGTATCAAGTGGGCTTGAACCAGGACTGAAAACTTCGATAACCCCACGTGGAAGCAGGCAGGCCTGCTCCCACATTTGTCCGCCCCAGGCTTATAAGCCCAGCTCCGACAGCCCCGGATGATCATCCGGGCGCCGCCCCAGCGGCCAGTGGAACTTGCGCTCGCTGGCCTTGATCGGCATGTCGTTAATGCAGGCAAAGCGGTTGGCCATCAAGCCGTGCTCGTCGAACTCCCAGTTTTCATTGCCGTAGGAACGGAACCAGTTGCCGGAGTCGTCGTGCCATTCGTAGGCATAGCGCACCGCGATTCGGTTATCGCTGAACGCCCACAATTCCTTGATCAACCGGTAATCCAGCTCCTTGGCCCATTTGCGGCTGAGGAAGTCTTTGGCTTGTTCACGGCTGTAGGCAAATTCGACGCGGTTACGCCACTTCGTGTCCAGGGTATAAGCCAGGGACACCCGTTGCGGGTCGCGGGAGTTCCAGCCGTCTTCGGCCAGGCGGACTTTTTCGATGGCCGACTCGCGGGTAAACGGCGGCAGGGGCGGGCGTGTTTCTGCATGGGATGGCATTGGGCAGCTCCTTAAAACAATAAGGGTTGATCGAAAGTGCGAGGCCTGTGGGTTTAAAGTCCCAATACCGTTCGTGCCATGCATTGCGCCGTATCCGCCGCGGTTGCATCGCCCGTCACCAGGGCCACGGTAATCGCGCCATCGATCAGGATCAGCAGTTGCGCGGCCTGCTGTTGCGGGTCGGGCGTGCCATGGGCTTGACACAGTTCGAGCAGGTACTCGAAGAGTTTGTGTTTATGCGCCTTCGCCAGCAGGCGTACCGGGTTTTGCGGGTCGCCGGTTTCGCCGCTGGTATTGATGAACGCGCAGCCGCGAAAGTCCGCCGAACCGAACCAGGCCTTGAGTGCGCTGAACAGTGCGAGCAGGCGCTCGCCGCTGTCTTCACTGCGTTCCACCTCGGTGCGCAGCCAGTGCATCCAGCGCGCGTCGCGACGTTGCAAGGCGGCGATGACCAGTTCGTCTTTATTGGCGAAATAGCGGTAGATGCTTTTTCTCGAGACACCGGCGGTTTTCACCAGAAGGTCCATGCCGGTGGCGGCGATGCCATGGCGATAGATCAACTTCTCGGTAACGTCGAGAATGATGTCGCGGGTTTCATTGTGATTTATATCGTTCATGCCGAGAACAGTAGAACGATCGTTCTTCTTGGTCAATCGGTATTTTCCATGCCGCACAACGAGACCTGAGCACCCCCATGGTGTAAGCTCTGGACCTCTTCGGATTCGACCCATTGCGAGCCTTATGCCGTCGTTCTTCAAACGTTCTCTGTTGCCCAAACTGCGCGGTTTCCCACTCTCCTCCGAGGCGATTGAGGTGCTTTCCGGCGCCGCTGCGTTTCGCCGTTGCCTGCTGGAGAAAATTCCCCAGGCCACCCGGCGTATCTACATCGTCTCGTTGTACTTGCAGCAGGACGAGGCGGGGCAGGAGATCTACGACGCCTTGCACGCGGCCAAGGCGGCACGCCCGGAGCTGGACATCGTGGTGGTGGTCGATTGGCTGCGCGCTCAGCGCGGGTTGATCGGCGCCGGCAAACAGCCGGGCAACAGCGCCTGGTACCAGGCCATGACCCAAAGCCATGCCACTGAGGTGCCGGTGTACGGCGTGCCGGTGCAGACCCGCGAACTGTTCGGCGTATTGCACCTCAAGGGCTTTGTGATCGATGACAGCGTGCTGTACAGCGGCGCCAGCCTGAACAACGTGTATTTGCACAAGTTCGACAAGTACCGCTTCGACCGTTACCACCTGATCCACAGCGCACCGCTGGCGGATTCGATGCAACACCTGGTGGAGCATGGGTTGATCGCGTCCAAGGCGGTGCATCGCCTCGACTTGCCCAACCCGCCGACCACCCGCAGCCTGCGCAATGATATCGGCGACCTGCGCAGTCGCCTCAAGCACGCTGCCTACGACACCACGACCGGCCTGTTGCCCAACGGCCACCTGTCGGTCAGCCCCTTGCTCGGTGTCGGTAAGAACAACCCCTTGAGCCGGGTGATCCTCGAACTGATCGCCAGCGCCCAGCATCAACTGACCATTTGCACGCCGTACTTCAACCTGCCGCTGCCGGTGACCCGGGAAATCAACCGCGCCCTGGCGCGCGGGGTGAAGATCGACATCATCGTCGGCGACAAGACTGCCAACGACTTCTACATCCCGCCCAGCGAGCCGTTCAAGGTGATCGCGGCCCTGCCGTACCTGTACGAAATCAGCCTGCGCCGCTTCGCCAAGCGCCATCAGCCGATGATCGACAGCGGCCAGTTGAACCTGCATCTGTGGCATGACGGCGACAACACCTACCACCTCAAAGGCATGTGGGTCGACCAGCGTTATACGTTGCTGACCGGCAACAACCTCAACCCGCGCGCGTTCCGCCTTGACCTGGAAAACGCCTTGTTGATCGATGATCCCAAGAGCGAGTGGCTGGAGCCCCGACGGACCGAACTGGCGCAGATTTTCCAGCACACCACGCGCATCGACGGTTATCAGCAGTTGCAGACCCTGGTGGATTACCCGCAAGCGGTCGGCAAATTCCTGCGTCGCGTCAGCCGGGTGCGGATTGAGCGGTTGCTGTATCGCATTCTGTAACACGGGGATCGCGCAACGAACTCTCTTGCTGCCTTCAAAGCCTTGAGAGTTCGCCTACACGCAACTGTGACCCAGGCGGGTATGTTTTCTCTCGACAGTTCTTAAGGACAAGAACTCTTGCCATTCACTGGTAGAGAGGAACTAGAAATGTCACCCGTTTCCCCATTCCATCATGCCTATACCTCAATTGCGCCGTCGCTGACTGTCGCGCCAGCGCCGATTGGCGGCCCTGTCCCCGAGACTGTTGTGCGCACCCGGCGCGCGGCGGCGCCCGATCTACCTGCCAGCGCGGTCCCACAATGGACCTTGCCCCCGGCACCGGTAACGTCGGCGGATGCCGATCGTCAGTTGCACACCGCGCTGAGTACCTCGGCCTTGCGTCAGTTACCGGACTCGACCGTCGCGATTCCCCATGGAGCCACGATTTATGCAGGTTTCGATGCCCTGCGCAGTGCCTTCAATACTGCCGAAATGCGGGCCTGGATCACCAGCAAAGGGCTGACCCTTGATACCGTCGTGGTGAAACCTGACTCGATCAGTGGTTGGGTCGTCGACAACGGCGTAGCGACACAAAAGACCTTCACCCTGAGCGACACGTCCGGCTGGTGGCAGGTCAGCGCCAGGTTGCGCGCTGCCGCAGCCGCCTTGGATGTGACCGGCAATGGACTTGCGTATGTGCATCCAGAGAGCGAAGGCTTGTCGCGCAACACGGTCTTGCACGGGTACGGCGTCACCCCGCCGAACACTGCCGATGAATTGGGGGCGGTGCGCCAGGCACTTTCGACGGCGGACTGGTCAGTCTTGTCGGCGCAGGTAAAAGGGCGTCTGGAACAACGCACCCTGACCGCCAGAAAAGCCATCGACGTCATGGACGAGCGCGTGCATCTGGCGGGCAGCTTGAGTGAACGCGTGCGTCACCTATCCGATGAGGACGAGGTGCTGCTGTCCGGCGTGCAAACGCCGATCAGCCGCACCTCGCCGCTGGCGATTGACGGCGCCGACAAGGCGGCAGTCAGCGAGGTGCTGGCGTCCCATGGGTTGCCGGTGCCGAAGACTGCGCGGGAGGTGCGCAATATCCTGCGCTGGCTCGACGCTGCGCTGCCGCCGGCGCCGGCCCTGGGCGATTACGCGCAATTGATCTCGCGCCAGTGGACCCCTGGGGTATTGTCCGACGCCGATAAACGTTTCGTGGCTGAGTTGAGCGATGACGACACCCCTGGCAATAAGCCCGCGCTGAACCTGTTGCGTGTCCTGGATATCCGCGGGGTGCTTGCGCTCAACACCGCCGGCACCTTGCGTGCCGACGCCGATCGCTTCCTTGACGAGGTGCTTAGCAGCCCCGTGGTGTTGAACTGGGGCAGGGCCGTGGCGCGTAACCGACATTTCCAGGGCGCGTCCGGCTCCGATCAACTCTCGACGCTCGAAGCCAAGCAGTGGGTGCTGGCGGCCATCATGCTGCAAATCGATCCCGACGCACCGGGGCGCCCCGGGACGGTTGCCGGTTATGACATCTATCAACCTGCCAACAATGGCCGGACGCTGGCCTCGGTGCGCACCGATATCGAAACGCACCTGTGGAAAAAAACCGCGCTGGACCCCAAGGTCGCGCCCCTGTTAGCTCACCTGTTTCTGGCCGCTGCCGCCCCCGAGTTTCTGCTTCGGGATGTTCCATCTACGCTGCGCATGGGCTCGGCAGAATGGGCGGACTTGCGCCTGGGGGTGACCTTTGCCGAGCGTCAAGGCGGCACCGGGAGCTCGCGCGCGATGAGTTACCAGGAGGTCATGGCGCTTGCCCGGTTGGATGCGCGCAATGCGCACGAGGCGGCAGTATTGGATAACCACGGTGTCGATGTATTGCTCGACTGGGGCCTGATGCAGGGGATCTACGCCAAGACGGCAGACGGTCGCTATACACCGCAGCACTACCAGCAAGCCCGCGAAGCCTTTCAGGCCCAGCGCGAGCAACTCCTGCAAGCCCTGATGACGTTCAAGGCAGCGCTGCCGACACGCCGGGATCAGGCGACTGCAAACCTGCAAAAGGTTTTCCCGGAGCTCAGCGGCCCACAGTTGCAAGCGTTGAAGGTCCACATTGCGGACCCGGACGAGCGCCGTAACATGAAGGTGTCGGAACCCAAAACCCGTTCGCTGATCGAGACCTATATGACCGGCGATCTGGTCAGAGACCGCTGGATGTTGCTGGAGGCTGACACTCCTGGCGTCGTTGGCGGCGCAAGAACGCCCTTTTCAAACGCACGCCCCAGCCGCGCCGAACAAGCCGCCATCGTAAAAAACGTGCGCGCCTTGAATGCCAAGATCAACCGCTTGCCGAATCTGCCGGGGCAAGTGGCGAGTGAAGTCGACACCTACCTGGGGAACCTCAAGCAAGGGTTGGGCACCACCACCAAAAGGATGCTTGCGAACTTGCCCTTGGCTGATCGCAAGGCCCTGGAATATGGCGCCGTCGAGCTGTTTGCCCTGCGCGAACACATCGACGGGGTGCCCACGCTGGACCAGACATCTGCGCAAGTCGAAGAGCGCCGAGGGCGCAAAGGCACGCTGATCCGCTGTGACTACAACGGGCTGATCAGCTACTTTGAAGTGTTCCCGGCCAAGATGCTGATCGTTAAGCGCGAGGATTTGCCCGACCAACTGACGCTGGGTGGCACCCTCCAAGAGACGCAGCGAACCTATGGGCGTTGGGCGCCCTCGACGGTTCGGTTGCAAAATGGCGCAGTGGAGCCGTTCGACTTCACGGCCTACACCTGCGACGCCTTGCCCCGGTCGGGCGTGTCTTCCGCCGGCATCATTATCGACCGGTTGGGTGACACCTTGCCGGCCGCCCCTGCGTCCGCAGATGGCAGCGTCCAGGCGGCGGTCCCCAACAGCTTTGCGTCGCCGCGCAGCCAAGCGATTGTCGACCGGATCATGCAGGGCAATTTCATTCATCACCGCGACAGTGTGCTCAAGTACGCCCAGGGCCAATTGCCCCTTGAGCAACAGCGGGAAGTGTCGCAACGCAACGACAGCATTTTGCTGAGCATGATTCCGTTTGTCGGCGCCATCGTGGACTTGGCCAAGGGCAATATCATCGAGGGCACGCGAGGGTTGTTGATCGATACTGTCGGCGCGTTTCTAGGCGGCGCAGGGGCCTCGGTGCGCGCGTTGGTCAAATCCACAAAGGCGGTTGCGCCCTTTGGCGCCAAGGCTTTTCGCGTGGTGGAAAAGGGGGTGACCGTGGTCAGCGCGTTTTTGAATCCGATCGATGGCGCTGCCGATCTGCTGGTCAATGGTGCAAAAGGTGTGCTCGCCTTGCCCCATGTGTTGAACCGCGTGCCGAATGTCTCGGCGTTCGCGAACATGCTCGTGGCGCAGGAAAAACTACGCGCCTTCTTCGGCGTGCAAGCGGCGTTGGATCGTTCCGCGGCGACCCCCAATGGCTCGCTGCAGGCTGCCGCTCATCAAGGGCACAATCATGGTGTGCCGGTTCGAGCGGTGCAGGCGGGCGAGCATTGGTACGCGGTCAATCCGCAGAACGGCTTGGCGGTCGGTACACCGCTGGACGGGTACCGACGGTTGGGCGAGGCCTCAATGGCTTAATTCAGGCCGAGTTTGCCGCGCAGGGTCGACAGGTCTTCGGCCAGGGTATTGACCGGGCCCACCAGGGCTTTGCGGTCGTTTTCCTTGACCTTGTCGTAGGTCTGGAAGCCGCCATCCGGGGTCTGGTACTTGGCCAGGATCTTGTCCACGCTGGCGAAGTTCTTGTCGACCTTGGCCAGGAAGGCCTTGTCCTGTTTCTCGATCTGGCCGCGGAACAGGTCGACGATTTTCTTCGCACCGTCGATGTTGCCCTGGAAGTCATACAGGTCGGTGTGGCTGTAGCGGTCTTCCTCGCCGGAGATCTTGGTGGCGGCGACTTCCTCGAGCAGGGCTGCGGCACCGCCCACGACTTTTTCTGGCGGGAAGGTCAGGCCGGCGACCCGGGCCTGCAGGTCTTTGACGTCTTTGTTCAGGCCGTCGGCCAGGGCGTCGAGGCCTTGGGTGGTGTTCTCGGCGAACAGGCTGTACTCGATACGGTGAAAGCCGGTGAAATCATCGGCCTTCACGCCTTTTTCGTGGTCGTCGACACGCGAATCGATGGAGGCATCGAGGTCGCTGAACAACTCCGCGATCGGCTCGATGGCTTCATAGTGTACGCGGGTCGGCGCATACAGCTTCTTGGCGGTGGCCAGGTCGCCTTTTTTCACCGCGTCGGTGAATGCCTGGGTCTGGGTCGCCAGCTCAGCGATTTGTTCGGTGACGTAGATCTTGTAGTCCGACACCGGGCCTACCAGGTCCAGCGGCGCCGTGGCGGCGAAGGCAGCCAGGGGCGAGAGGGTGATTAACAACGACAGCGCGAGAGTCGACTTCTTCATGGGACGGTTTCCGCTTTAAGTGTTGGCAGGAGGTTGAACGTGCGTTGCAGCAAGTAGCGTGCGCCCGATGAAATCCGTCGGTCCCGTTGCCCCCGGCAAGGTGAAGAAATACCCGCCGCCGACTGGCTTGAGGTACTCCTCCAGGGGCTCGCCGTTGAGCCGGGTTTGTACGCTGATAAAGCCTTTCTCCAGGTCAGCCTGGTAGCAGATAAACAGCAGCCCCATGTCGAGCTGACCGTTTTTGTTGACGCCGTTGGAGTAGTTGAATGGCCGACGCAGGATCAGGTTGGCCTGGGTCTGCGGGGTGCGCGGGTTGGCCAGGCGGATATGCGCATCGAGCTTGGTCAGCTTGCCTTGCGGGTCTGTGTTGTAGTCGGGCACTTGGGTTTCGTGCTGGCCACCCATGGGCGCGCCGGAGGGCTTGATGCGGCCGATGATGTTTTCCTGTTCCTGCAGCGGCGTGCGGTCCCAGCGCTCGACAAAATTGCGGATGATGCGCACTGCCTGGTAGCTGCCATTGGCGGCCCAGGCCGGCTCGTCGCTGCCGGGCTGCACCCAGACAATCTGGTCCATGGTCTTGGCGTCGTTGGAGTTCGGGTTGGCCGAACCGTCACGAAAACCCAGGAAGTTGCGCGCACTCTGCGCGGGCGTTCCGGGGCGGGCGGGCGCCTGCGGCGGCACGCTGCCTTCCTGTTTCCAGCGCACCAGCAGCAGGTCAGGCAGGTTTTTCACGATGTCGCGCAGGGCGTGGATATTGGTGTCCGGGGTGTTGGAGCAAAATTGCAGGCTCAGGTCGCCGTGGCATTGCGCTGCTTCCAAGGCATCGTTGGGGAAACCGAGCATGCGGATCAGGCGCTTGGGCTTGGCGGCGCTGAGGCCGAAACGTTCATCGAACAGCGATTCGCCGACCGATACCGTGATGGTCAGGTTATCCGGCGTGACCACCGGGCCGAGGATGCCCGAATCGGTGGGGGGCAGTTTCGGGTCGACCTGTGGCACGCTGCCGCCCGTCATCAGGAAGCTGATGCGTTCGTTCAGGGTGTGGAACAACCGCTCCAAGTCGTCGCGATCACTGGCCAGGACATCGAAGGCCACCAGCATGCCGCAGGCCGGACGCGGGGTGACGATGCCGCTCTGGTGCTTGCCGAAAAAATCGTGATGGTCCTGGGTCTTGTCGCTGCGCGGTGCGGTGGTCACTTGCTCGGCGGCAGCGGCCATGGCCGGGCAGCTCAAGGTGCTGCCGGCAATCGCGGCGCCGGTGGCGGCCATGCCCAGCAGGACGCGGCGGCGTTGAAGGTCTAACGGTTGTGAATCACTCATGTGTGCGCTCGTCTTTACTGCAGGCCGGAGAGGCCAAGGGCGGGGTCGATTCCATCGAGTGCGGCGGCCAGTGCCTTGGCCTTGTCGGCGATCTGCTTGCGCTGATCGGCGGTAACACTGTCGTAGCGGCTGAACTGGCCGTCGACTTTCAAACCATTGAGCTGCGTCTCGAACGCTGCAAGAGCCGTGTCGATGGTCGGCAACAGGTCGGCGGCGGACTTGCTCAGCAGCGGACGCATCAGGTCCACCACCTTGCGTGCAGCGTCCAGGTTGGCGGCGAAACCGTTCAGGTCGATATGGCTGTAGCGTTCTTCTTCGCCACTGGCGGCGCGCACGTTGGCCAGGCTGTTGAGGTTGCGCACCACAATGCTCACCAGTTGCTCCGGTGGCAGCGACTGCGCCAGCAACTGTTGCTTGAGGCTGCTGACGTCGTTCACCAGGCGCTGCGCCAGCGGGGCCAGGCCGTCGAGGCTGCGTTGCTGGAATAGGCTGTATTCGAGGCGATGGAAGCCGCTGAAGGACGGGTCCTGCTCACGCTTTTCGAAATAATCGGCACGGGCATTGATCGCGTTATCCAGTTCCGCCAGGCGTTGCGACGCTGCGGCGAGGCGCTGGTAAGCCTCGCGGGCCGGCACGTACAGCGCCTGAGCCTGGGCCAGATCACCCGCGTCGATCGCTTGCTGCAAGGCGGTCACGGCCTTGACCAGGGCGTTGCCCTGGCTGCTCAGGTACACGCGAAATTCCGACAACGGACCGATAAACGCCACCATCGACGGCTTGGCCTGGGCTTGGGCGTCGGATTCCGCCGTGGGCGTCACATGCAGGGTGCCGCGCGGGTTGCTTAACAGGCCGCAGGTGATTGCATAGTCGCCGGGCAACAGCTTGGCATTGATCACCTGGCTCAGGCCCGGCGCGATGTTTTCGCGTTCTTCGAGCACCAGCACGCCGTCGAGGATTTCCCATTCCACCGCGCGGTCGGAACGGTTGATGATGCGAAAGCTCGCGCGCCCGGCGGGAACGGTCAGCGCGTTGGGTTCGCAGGCGTGGCCATGAATGGTCACAACGATTTCATCGTGATGGGTCTGGCGCTTGGCCGCGGCCATTTGCGAGGCGTAGTAGAACAGGCCACCGGCGGCGATCATCACGACCACCGAGCCGGCCACCGCCCAACGCAAGGCGCGGGGCGGCGAGGCCGGTTGAGGAGTTGGGTTGGACAAGAGACGGTCCTTACGGGTGGGGAACGGAAGAGGGCGCGGCGACCGGTTTGGCGGGCGCTGCGGGCAGGAAGAACATCGCCAGGGCCACCACTAGGTAGATCAGGTAGGCACCCAGGACGCTGACGGTCGGCGCGTCCTGATAGCCGAACATCCCGGCCAGCACCGAACCTACCGGGCCGTCCATCGGCAACGTGGCGCTGACATCGAACAGCACGGTTTGCAGGTGGTTCCACACGCCGGCTTCGTGCAGGGCCTGCACTGAATTGGCGAGGATGCCGGCGGCCACCACCAGGATGAACAGGCCGGTCCAGCGGAAAAACGCGCCGAGGTTCAGGCGCATGCTGCCGCTGTAGATCAGGAACCCGACGATGATCGCCAGCCCCAGGCCGAGCAGGGCACCCAGCGGGGCGCCGGGGCCTTCACTCTGCTGGAACACCGCCAACAGGAAGAACACGGTTTCCAGGCCTTCGCGGGCCACGGCGAAAAACACCATCAGGATCAGTGCGGCGACCTGATGCCGCGAGCCGGCCAGGGCATGGTCGAGGGATTGGTGCAGTGAATGCTTGATCGACCGCGCGACCTTGCGCATCCAGAACACCATGGAACTGAGAATGCTCACGGCGAGCAGGCCGACCACGCCTTCGAACAATTCCTGCTGTTTTTGCGGGAATTCGGCACTCATCAGTTCCAGGCCGCCGCCGACCAGCAGGGCCAGGGCGGCGGCAAGGAAGACACCGATCCACACGGCGGGCATCCACTGGCCACGGCCGGTTTGTTGCAAGTAACTGGCAATGATGCCAACGATCAGTGCGGCTTCAATGCCTTCGCGCAACATGATGAGAAAGGGGACAAGCATTCGGCACCGAAGGGTAACTAGACAGGAAGCGAATTTGTAACATAATGATACGCATTGCTAAACAAGAAACATTAGCTTTTGCTGAACGGCGGCTGAACGGTGGTGGCAAAGCTCAAGCGCCCTTATGATGCACGCCACCTTTTGTGCCGTTGGATTGCCCCACACCCATGTCGGAAAAAGACACCATCTCCATCCATCTGGTGCGCGAAGCGCTGTTACAGAGCTGCGCGCCGGGGGCGGCGACCATTGAGGCGTTGAGCAAGGTGGGCATTGCCCCCGAGCTGCTGCTGCAGCCCGGCGCACGTGTCTCGGCCACGACCTACGCGCGGCTGTGGCGCTTGCTGGCGCGGCGCCTGGACGATGAGTTTTTTGGCATGGACCCGCGCCCGCTCAAGTCTGGCAGCCTGGCGTTTCTGTGTCGGGTTGCCATGGCCCAACCGACGGTGGCGGCCGGGCTGGAAACCGCCTTGGCGTTCCTGTCATTGATGTTCGAGCATTTGCCTGCCCAACTGGTGCGCCAGCAAAGCCTGGCGGAAATCGTGTTGCTCGAAACCGAGCCCGATCCGCGCCGAGCGTTCAGCTATTTCACGTATTGGATGATCGTCCACGGCGTCGCCTGTTGGCTGGCGGGGCGGCGTATACCAATCCTGGCCATCGAACTGCGCTGCCCACAAGCTGATTTTTGTGACGATTACCGGGTGATGTTCTCCGACAACCTGCGTTTTGACCGGCCGCGCACCCGCATGATTTTCTCCGCCGATTGCCTCGATCTGCCGATCAAGCGCAGTGCCGAAGAACTCAAACGTTTCCTTGGCCACGCGCCGGCCAACATCCTGGTCAAATACCGCGACCCCGACAGCCTGGCCACCCGCATCAAGCACGACCTGCGCCAGATGCCGCCCGACACCTGGCCGGAAACCGACGGCCTGGCCGCCCGCCTGTGCATCTCCGCCTCGACCCTGCGCCGCCGCTTGGCGGAAGAGGGGCAAACGTATCAGGGGCTCAAGGACAGCGTGCGTAAGGAGTTGGCCATCGTCTGGCTGGCCGAGCCGCAGATCAGCTTTGCTGAAATCGCGACGCGACTGGGATTCGCCGATGCCAGTTCGTTCTACAAGGCGTTTCGCAAATGGGCGGGGTCGAATCCGGGGCATTACCGTAGCCTGATTCTCAATGACGACAACCAGGAAGCGTCCTCACCGAAAAGCGTCTGACAGGGGTTGGAATTCGCAGCGTAGCTTTTTTCAAAAAACCAAGCATGCCTCGCACAGATCCACGACCGCTCAGTAATTCTCAATAAATTACATAATTTTTATGAAATTGTAACATTTTGATACGTATAATCGGCCCGCGAAAAAGCGGTGCATTGGCCTCTGAGCCGATCGCAACTTCAATACGCATGCTGATGGAATGATGGCGTTTTAACGCTGCCAGCCCGAATACGAATGTCCACCCGCCAAGGAGCATCCTGCCATGGATCCTGCCTATTCTCGGTGGGTCACGCATAGAAAAGCCAAACGTAATATAGCCGGTGCATGGTGTTTACTCCGTAATCTGCCTTACTGAGTAAGCGGGGCGCTTCTGCTTCTGCCTTTAGCATTTGTTTGTGTGACCTCACTCCGTCGTTTTACCCATCCTCAAGAAGGTTGATTTGACTGCCTGCCTGGCAGCCTAGGCGCTGGCGCTCAAAAATGCGTTGGCCTGTGGTCATGAGTTCCACTCAGAACGCTGTAGGAATCACTGAACATGAATAAGGTATTCCGTCACTACATCCCGGCTACGACGCTGCGGTTGCTGCCCAACCGCTGGGATTTGGTTGCACTGCCGATGGTGATCGGCTTCTTGCTGTTTTTCTCGATAGGCGCACGGGAAACCTGGGCGCCTATCTCCTCTTTGCAGAGTGAAGTCATCTCACTCGACCCGGCCAACCTGCCCGAATATGCGATGCGCACTACGCTGCGCATGCTCGCCGCGATGGCGGCGTCCCTGGTGTTCACCCTGCTTTACGGAACATTGGCGGCCAAAAGCCGGCGCGCAGAAAAACTGCTGGTGCCCGTACTGGACATCCTGCAATCGGTGCCCGTGCTGGGCTATATCTCGTTCACCGTGACGTTCTTCCTGCTGCTGTTTCCAGGGCGAGTGCTCGGCGCTGAATTCGCGGCCATTTTTGCGATCTTCACCAGTCAGGCCTGGAACATGACGTTTAGTTTCTACCAGTCACTGCGCATGCTGCCTCATGACCTGGAAGAAGTGTCCAGCAACCTTCAACTGTCCGGCTGGCAAAAGTTCTGGAAGCTCGACGTGCCGTTCGCCATTCCGGGGCTGGTCTGGAACATGATGATGAGCATGTCCGGCGGTTGGTTCTTCGTTGTGGCGTCTGAAGCCATCACGGTTGGGGACAAGACCGTGATGCTGCCCGGTGTGGGTTCGTACCTGGCGATCGCCATCCAGCAGCAAGACCTGCATGCCGTGGGCTACGTGATTCTGGCGATGATCGCGGTCATCCTGATTTATGACCAGTTCATGTTCCGGCCATTGGTGGCCTGGGCCGACAAGTTCCGCATGGAAAACACCGCGTCTCAGGCGGGCTCACCGGAGTCATGGGTGCTGAAGTTGATCCAGCGCACCCGGCTGGTCCAGCGCATCTTGCGGCCCATTACCCGGATCGTCGGCCGCATCGGCAACCGTCGCTTCAGTCTGCCGCGCTCAACGCGCACCGTAATGCAATCGAGCCCCGCCACTTCCCGGATCATCGATTGGCTGTGGGGCTCGGCGATCGCCGTGCTGACCCTGTACGCGCTGTACCACATCGCCCTCTATATGAGCAGCGAAGTGACGTTCGATGAGGTCGTCCATGTGCTCAGCTTGGGCTTGATTACCCTGGCACGCGTGGTGGTGCTGATCGTGGTCGCCTCACTGATTTGGGTGCCGCTTGGCGTGCTGATCGGTTTGCGGCCGCACCTTGCGGAAAAAATCCAGCCGCTGGCCCAGTTCCTGGCTGCGTTTCCGGCGAACTTGCTGTTCCCGGTGTTTGTGATCGTAATTCTGCGTTACCAGTTGAACCCGGATGTGTGGCTGAGCCCGCTGATCGTGCTGGGGACGCAGTGGTACATCCTGTTCAACGTGATTGCCGGCGCCAGCGCGTTCCCGAACGATTTCAGGGAAGTTGCCGCCAACTTCCGCATTCGCGGCTGGCTGTGGTGGCGCAAGGTCATGCTGCCGGGCATCTTCCCGTATTACGTGACCGGGGCGATTACAGCCTCTGGCGGAGCGTGGAACGCCAGTATCGTTTCCGAATTTGTTTCATGGGGACAAGACAAGGTCGTCGCCCACGGTTTGGGGGCGTACATCGCCCAGAGCACCGCGGCTGGGGACTTCCCGAAAATCACGCTGGGTGTGGTGGTTATGTCGCTCTTTGTCGTGGCCTTCAATCGCGCGGTATGGCGACCGATGTACGCCATTGCTGAAAACAAACTCCGTCTGAATTAACGGGATTCGATATTCATGAATATCTATACCGAACACACCAATGCATCGCCCGAAATCTACTCGCTCAATAACGTGAGCCGGGCGTTCGGTAAGGGCAAAGATGAGTTGCAAGTACTCAGCAATGTTGACCTGACGCTGCGCGAAGGCGAAATCGTGGGCATGCTGGGTCGCTCCGGATCGGGCAAATCAACGTTGCTGCGCATCATTGCCGGCCTGATCCAACCTTCAGCGGGCGAGGTCAGGTACAACGGCTCATTGTTGACGGGGCCGGCCGAAGGCGTGGCCATGGTCTTTCAGACCTTTGCACTGTTCCCTTGGCTGACCGTCCTCGAAAACGTAGAAGCGGGCCTTCAGGCGTTACAGGTCGAACGCAAAGAGGCACGCAAGCGCGCGCTGGCCGCGATCGACCTGATCGGCCTCGATGGATTCGAAAACGCCTATCCCCGTGAACTGTCGGGCGGGATGCGTCAACGCGTGGGCTTTGCCCGCGCCTTGGTGGTTAACCCTACGTTGTTATTGATGGACGAACCCTTTTCGGCGCTGGATGTATTAACCGCCGAAACCCTGCGAACCGACCTACTGGATCTGTGGAACGACGAGCATCTGCCGATCAAGTCCATCCTGATCGTGACGCACAACATCGAAGAAGCCGTTTTGATGTGCGACCGCATTCTGGTGTTGTCGACTAACCCAGGGCGCGTTGTGGCGGAAATCAAGGTGCCATTCGCCCATCCGCGCAACCGACTGGATCCGACCTTTCGCCAAATGGTCGATGATATCTATGCGTTGATGACCGACCGGCGCAGTGCTGACGCCAGTACCGGCAAAGCCGAGCTGAAGATGGGCAGTCCGCTGCCGGAAGTCTCCACCAACCTCATGGCCGGCCTGATCGAAACCCTCGCTGCCGAACCCTATAACGGGCATGCCGGTCTGCCAGACGTCGCTGAACGGCGCCTACTGGAAGTGGACGACCTGTTCCCGATAGCTGAGATGCTGGAACACCTGGGATTCGCTGAACTCAAGGGCGCCGACATTACCCTGACTGAGGCCGGCAAGTTATTCGCCGAGTATGGCACCCAGGAGCGTAAAACCATCTTTGCCGAGCACCTGATCAAGCACGTGCCGCTGGCCGCACGCATTCGCCAGGTACTGCAGGAACGAAACGGGCACCGTGCGCCACGGGTGCGCTTCGAGCAAGAACTGGAAGACTCACTCACCGAGGCGTTTGTGGAGAAAACATTGGAGAGCGTGATCACTTGGGGTCGATACGCTGAAATTTTCTCATATGACGACCACACCGAGACGTTCAGCCTGGACGATGTTGAAGGCAGCGTGTAGCCCTTCTTTCGCTCTATTACAGCGGTTCAGCGCAGGGGGGAGTAAGGCTCTGGTAGAGAGATCATGGTTTTCGCGCTGGCAATTTGTGCAGGTGCATCTTTCGGCGGCCAAAGACCTTCAGCGTAATAACGCGCTCTTAGCCGCCCGCGCTCTTCCAGACTGGAAAACCCCCAGATGTGGGTGATCCGCGGCGGCCCATCAAGCGCCTGCGCAGTTTCAAACCCGCGCAGGAGTTTGACTTGGAAAAGATCGCCAATCTCGGATCGCCAGACACCGAGTAATTGACCAGGCCCTTGCGCCATCCACTCGCACGCAGCCGTCGCAACAGCGCCTTCTGTGAGCGGTGGACAGCTGAGTGTCGCGCGTTCATAAAGCATCGAATACCTCGCAATTCAAACCAAAAAGACCCAGCCCAATATTGAATGAAATACGTTAGTTGGGATGGCTGTTAGGAAGTGTCTGATGGCGATTGGTAAGCGACGAGTAGTCCATTTCCCAAATTGATCTACGACACGCGAATTCACCGGGTAAATCCGCGACAGCGCTTGAGCCGTTAATTAGATTACGACGCCATCTTCATTCAATCAGGAATGCACGTATGGCAAGCAATACGCCCACATCAACCGGCTCCCTTCGCCCACTGCTGCTGAGAGGTTTTTAATGTCTCAGCCCTATGCGTTTATCAATGATTGGCAACAAACCTCAGTTGAACT
>Ga0209913_1000457_pt1 | contig 34909 bp, 28 predicted proteins | sample PersoiDNA2013203_FD_185805 | JGI IMG/M metagenome (GOLD analysis project Ga0209913, IMG submission 185805) | Permafrost soil microbial communities from the Arctic, to analyse light accelerated degradation of dissolved organic matter (DOM) -... | ecosystem: Environmental > Terrestrial > Soil >... | reverse complement strand
ATTTAGCTTCGGCTAATTTGGCGGAATTTTTTGGAGATTTTTATCGTTCACTCGGGAGCGGCATAAGCGCTGCAAAACACGAAGTGATAAAAAAGGGTGCGTGATCTGCACCCCTTTTTTTTTAGGATGTCCGCAATTTTTTGGCGGTCTTCCGGAATGCTACTAGCTTACTGCACGCGGCGTTCAATCGTAATGTTCTCGACTTCCACCCGGCGATTCGGCTCCAGGCATTTAATTAGTGCGGGGCGCTTTTTGTCGGTACAGACCACCACCGGATTGGCCTCGCCCTTGCCTTGCGCTTTCAGGCGATTCGCATCAATTCCCTTGCTGGTCAGGTAATTTTTCACGGAGAGCGCACGATGCTCTGACAGCCTCTGGTTGTATTTTGCGGACCCGATCCGATCGGTGTAGCCGGTAATGACGACGTCGTTTATCTCACTATTGCTGCCTAGGGCGTTCGCAATTTCATCCAGCTTCGGTTGCGGCATCCGCAATTCGGCGCTGTCAAAGGCAAACAGTTCAGTGGCCGACAAGGTGGATTTTTCGAAGCGCGGAGCCGGAGCCGGCGGTGGTGGTGGCGGAGGCGCCGCAACGACGATTTCAGGAACAGGCACCAGTGCCGGCGCAGCCACGTACGGGGCGGGCGCCTGCGTTTTCCCGCCGAAGTGGTAGTTCAGGCCGACCGACATGACCCAGTCACCCAGCCGCTTCGGCCCAGCCTCGTTAGCGTGCGTTTGATATCGGGCATCAGCACGAAAATCAACGCGCTCGCTTATCTGCCGGGTAAAACCCAAGCCTGCTTTTGCCAGCAGGTTGTCGTTGTTGCCATTTGCTGAGCCTTCCCGTACGAAGCCCAAGCCAAATGTGGCGTAAGGCGCGAAATCAGGGTTGCGGTTAAAAAAGTACAGGGCATCGACGGCAAAACTGCCCTGTTCATCATTTTTACCGTCGAATTGGAAGTATTGGACGCCGGCTTCCACATTCCACCTGTTGTCCAAAACTTTGCCAAGCACCAATCCTGTGCCCCAACCGTGGTTTGTGGCCCGGCTGTCGTCGTTGATGGTGTAACTCACAGTGGGCGCGATATACCAATCGGTATTAACGGCCTGTGCCAGGGCGGCTGTTCCGGTAAGACCAAAAATAACTGCAGCAGCAAGGGGTGCGATTTTCATAGAGACTTTCAAAATTAATTACAAAACGCCTGAGCGTGAAGTCCTGCTTACCCAGTCAAACAGTTCATCCTGAACAGGCCGGAGTTGGACCAAGGGCGTCTTGATCATGTGATCTTGGCCCGGAACGGGAACTCCACACTTGGAGATTTAATACAGAGACTGGGGACTACCAATTGAGAATACGCAAGAACGGACAAGTTAAGGCGCCAAATGCCGCTGAAACTCACACTGGCCCGACAATCGACCGTCGTGGGATGCATCTGAGCGACAGCTTCGGCCCCCATTGCCGTCATTCAGGAGTGGACCAGTGGCTGACAGCTTTGGGCACGATGCCGAAGGCCACGAACGGCTTCTGACTCGAAGGAAATTGGGCAACCATAAAGCTGCCGGTCGCGACCGGCAGCTTCGCTGCGCAAGCGACGGCCACGTGAATCGATACCCGCCATTCAGTTTTACAACTTGTCTGTCGGCAATGTGGCGAGCCATTCAACTACCCAAACTGCGCAGGCCCAGCAAGCGCACGCAAGCGCTGATGCGCTGCGTCTTCCATATCCGGCGGCACGGACTGCCTGGAATTCAAGTAATGGTTGCTGAAGACCTCCAGATAGGTCTCCAGCGTCTCGGCTGCATGCTGCTCACCGCCCAAGGCCAGGCACAGCGCGGCCACCTCCGATGTGCACAGGTGGTCATCGCGGGTCGAGCGGCGCAGGCGGTAGCGCGAGAGTTGTTCGGGCTGCAGGCTGAGCACCGGCAAGTGGTTGAGATAGGGGCTTTTGCGAAACATCTTGCGTGCCTCCGACCAGGTGGCATCCAGCAGGACAAACAGCGGGCGTTTGCCGGGAAGCACGGGCACCTCGGTAACGACGCGATCAGGGGCGACATACTCGCCGGGAAACACCAAATAGGGCGCCCATTGCGGGTCGGCCAGCAGAGTCAGCAAGGCGGGGTCCACTTGCGTGCGCGACCAGCCAAAAGCGGCGGTGTCCCGCACCACGTCGGCGATCAACCAGCCGGTATTGCTGGGTTTGAGCGGCTCCATGTCGCACATGATCAGGCACATACCAGCGCGGGTAGTCACCTGGGGGCGCAAGGCACACAGGCAGTGGCTGAAGATTACCCGGCAAGCGGGACAGCGCGGCGCGTGCGAACCCCGGGCAACAAAGGGCTTGTCAAGGCTCGCCAGGCTCGCCTTGCGCTCCTCGCGCAGGCGGGCGACCGCATGGCTCACGCCAGGTGTTTTCCGACAATGCCGGCCAGCTCGAACATCGTCACCTGCGGCTTGCCGAACACGGCCAGCAGTTTGGCGTCGGCATTGATGTTGCGCTTGTTGACGGCGTCCTGCAGATTGTTGGCCTTGATGTAGTCCCACAGTTTCTTGATGACCTGCGGCCGTGCTACCGGCTCCGCGCCAATCACGGCGGCCAATGCCGCGCTGGGCTGCAGGCCGGCGGCTGGGCTGGTGACTTTTTTGACCACTGCTTTGCGCGGCGATTTGGCGCTGGCCTTGGCGGCAGCTTTCGGGCTGGCTACTTTTTTAGCTGCTTTTTTGGCTGCAGCCCCCGTCGGCGCTGCCCGAGCAGCTCCTGTTTTTGCAGCTGCCGCGGCCCCGGTTGCCGACTTGGCGGCGGTCTTGCGCGGCGGGAATTTGCTCGGTGCAAACTCAAAATTCACTTTGCCGGCCTCGGCGTCCCAGGCCAGCATGGCTTTGAAGCCGCGCCGGGTGCGCATCGAGACAAACTTGTCGAGCAAATCGGTCTTGCCGGTGGCCAGCAACTTGACGATCTGCTCGCGCTCAATCGGCTGCTGCAGGATGATCTGGCCGGTCTTGAAGTCACAGCTGGGCGTGGCCTGCGCGGCGGTGGGGACGGCCTTCTCGCAGACGTAGTTCTTGCCATGCTCAAACACGGCGCTGCCGCACTTGGGGCAGGCGCCCAGCGATTCCTGTTTTGAGAAGTCGATCAGTTCACCGCTTTCCTCGCCCTTTTTGTCGTCGCCAAAGTCAAATTCGAGCTTGTAGTTCTTGGCTTCTTCGTCGAACTTGATCACCATCTCGGCCGTGAACGGCCAGCCCGCCTTGGAGCGGAAACCCTCCAGCGGGCCAATCCTCTTGTCGCGCAGAAACTGCTCCACTTCGGCCACTTCAAAGGTGCGCCCGGCCGGGGTTTTGCCAAACGAGAAGCCGCAGCCTTCTTCCGTGCCGGTCTTGCCGGTGCAGGTGTAGCGGCGGTAGTTTTCCTTGATGATGCCGCCGCAGTTCGGGCACGGTGCGGTCAAAGTGGCGTAGTTGCCGGGCACGGTGTCGCGGTCGTATTCCTTGGCTTTCTTCACCATGCGCTCGGTCATGGCGGCAATCTCGGCCATGAAGTCCGCCCGGCTGAGCTGACCGTGCTCCATCAGCGCGAGCTTGTGTTCCCACTCGCCGGTCAATTCGGCTTTGGACAACTCTTTGACACCCAGGCCGCGCAGCAGCGTCATGAGCTGAAAGGCCGATGCCGTGGGGATCAGCTCGCGGCCTTCGCGCAACATGTATTTCTGGGTCAGCAGGCCTTCAATGATGCTGGCGCGGGTGGCCGGTGTGCCCAGGCCTTTTTCCTGCATCGCGGCTCTTAGCTCGTCGTCTTCAATGGTCTTTCCAGCGCCTTCCATGGCGCCCAGCAGCGTGGCTTCGGTGTAGCGCGCGGGGGGGCGGGTTTTCAGGCCCCGGGCCTCGACCGTCTGCGCCGTGACGCGCTCACCGGGCTGCACTGGCACCAGGCTCTGGCCCTTGTCGCCGTCTTTGCCGCCTTCGACCTCATCCGCGGCTTCCTTGCCATAAATGGCCAGCCAGCCGGGCTTGACCAGCACCTTGCCTTCGGTCTTGAAGCTGTGGCCGACGGCAACGGAAATTCGGGTGGTGACCTGGTATTCGGCACTGGGGAAGAACACCGCCATGAAGCGGCGCACCACCAGGTCATAAATCTTTTGCTCCGCGTCGCTCAAGCCGCTTGGCGCTTGCAAGGTCGGGATGATGGCAAAGTGATCGCTCACCTTGGTGTTGTCAAAGATGCGCTTGCTGGGGCGAATGTAATTGTTGTTCAGCGCGGTGAGCGCATGCGGTGCCAGATGCCGCATGGCGCTGTTGGAGAGCATCTCGAACGTTTGCTTGACCACCGGCAGGTAGTCCTCGGGCAGCGCGCGCGAGTCGGTGCGCGGGTAGGTCAGGGCTTTGTGGCGCTCGTACAGGCTTTGCGCAATCGACAGCGTGGTCTTGGCGGAAAAGCCGAACTTGCCGTTGGCTTCACGCTGCAGAGAAGTCAAGTCAAACAGCAAGGGAGAAGCTTGCGTGGTCGGCTTGCTCTCTTCGGTAACGGTGGCGGGCTGGCCACGCACCGCATCGGCAATCGCCTGCGCCTCGCGCTGCTGCCACAGGCGGTCGGGTTTGAGTTCCGGGTCGACCTCGTCGGTGTTACCGGCGGCGGCATTGGCGGCGGCTTTTTTCCACTGCGGGTCAAACCATTTGGCGGGGTAGTCGCCCGCCTGCGCGGCGAAGGTGGCGTGCACCTCCCAATAGTCGCGGCTGACAAATGCGCGGATTTTTTCTTCGCGCTCCACCACCACGCTCAAGGTCGGTGTTTGCACCCGGCCCACGGTGGTCAGAAAGAAACCGCCGTCGCGCGAGTTGAAGGCCGTCATGGCGCGCGTGCCGTTGATGCCGACCAGCCAGTCGGCCTCCGAGCGGCAGCGCGCCGCGTCAGCCAGCGGCAACATTTGTTCGTTGGAACGCAGCGTGTTGAAACCATCGCGAATGGCTTGCGGCGTCATGGACTGCAGCCACAGGCGGCGCACCGGTTTGCCCAGCGGCTTCGGGCCACCCGCGTACTGCTCGATCAGGCGAAAGATCAGCTCACCCTCGCGCCCGGCATCGCAGGCGTTGATGAGTTGGTCCACATCCTTGCGCTTGGCCAGTTTGACCACAGCGTTCAGGCGCGTCTTGGTTTTGTCCACCGGCTTGAGGTCAAAGTGCGGCGGAATGACGGGCAGGTGGGCAAAGCTCCACTTGCCGCGCTTGACGTCAAATTCTTCCGGCGCCTGAATCTCCAGCAAGTGGCCCACGGCACTGGTCACGACGTAGCTGTCGCTCTCAAAATGCTCGTCGTGTTTGTCGAACTTGCCCGCCACCGGCGTGAGGGCGCGCACGATGTCTTGGGCAACTGACGGTTTTTCGGCAATGATCAATGTTTTCATCTGACTACAATCCAGTTTCTCGCGGGCGCCCGGGCGCTCGCACATGCACGTGGGCACGCACACACGCGCCCATACGAGTTCACGATACCAAATTTTTTTAGACCGGTCCCCAAGTGAGCAAAAAAAGCGCCCCCGCAAGTAATCGTCGCATTCAAACCCGGCGCTCCGGCGTCCATGGCAAGGGTGTGTTTGCCGTGCAAGCCATTGCCGAGGGCGAAACCCTGATCGAGTACGTGGGCGAGATCATCAGCTGGCCCGAGGCGCAGGCGCGCCATCCCCATGACCCGGGCAACCCCAACCACACATTTTATTTTCATGTGGATGAAAACCATGTGATTGATGCGTTGTACGGGGGCAACTCGTCGCGCTGGATCAACCATGCGTGCGACCCGAACTGCGAGGCTGATGAGCAAAACGGCCGCATCTTCATCAAGGCCTTGCGCAACATCGAGGCGGGCGAAGAACTCAATTACGACTACGGCCTGATCATCGACGAGCGTTACACCCCCAAGCTCAAGGCCGAATACCCGTGCTGGTGCGGCTCAGCCAAGTGCCGCGGCACGCTGCTGGCGCCCAAGCGCGGTCACCGCTGACCAGGCCATGGTCGCATCTGCCATGGCGCTGATCCGGGAGGCTGTGCAGCCCGACCTGCCAGGCTTTAGCGTCGAGTGGGTGCCACAAATTGATTCCACCAACAGCGAGTTGATGCGCCGCGCCCGCGCCGGGCGGCTGGAGCCGGTGCTGCTGGTGGCCGGGCAGCAGACCGCCGGGCGCGGGCGTTTGGGGCGGCAGTGGTTCAGTGACGCAGGCGCCGACGTCAACGCCAACAAGGCCAGTGACGGTTCCCTCACTTTTTCGCTTGGCTTGTCGCTGGCGCCGCTGGATTGGTCTGGCCTGTCCCTGGCCGTGGGCGTCAGCGTGGTCCAGAGCCTGCATCCCGATCTGCGCTTGAAGTGGCCCAATGATGTGTGGCTGCGGGACCGCAAGCTGGCGGGCATTCTGATTGAAACCGCCAATCTGGCTGACACCCCCGAGGCTCGCTATGCCGTGGTGGGCGTCGGCATCAACATGAAACCGCGCGCTGCCACTGGCTTGAGCACGCCACCGGCCTGGCTGGGCGAGGTGTTGCCAGGCGTCGAAGCGCCAGAGGCGCTGCTGCGCATTGCCGCGCCGCTGGTGCGAGCGCTCAAGGTGTTCGAGGCCAACGGATTTTCAACTTTCCAGACCGGTTTCAATGACCGGGACGCGTTAGGCGGCCTGGCCGTTACCCTCAGCGACGGCACGACGGGTGTTGCGCAGGGTGTCGATCGCATGGGCGCTTTGCTGGTGCAGACTGCGCACGGCCTGAAAAAAATAAGCAGCTCCGAAGTGAGTCTGCGGCCCTTGACCCCGCCGTCCTACGAAAATCTCTAGCCCTCCCCAGCGAAGACCGGTTACCGGCACTCTATCGACCATGTTGCGTTTTTTTGTCCTGGCCCTGCTGCTGATCAATGGCGTTTACTTCGCCTGGTCGCAGGGTTTTTTGCAGTCTTTCGGGTTTGCGCCCGCAGCGCAGACCGAACCCCAGCGCCTGGCTCAGCAGATCAAACCCGAAGCCTTGCAAGTGCGCACGGTGCAAGAGCTGCGTCTGGCTGAGGCACCGCCTGTGGCACCCAAGCCCGGCACGTGCTGGCAGGCGGGCGTGTTTGATGGGGCGCAAGGCACGCTGCTGCGCGAGGCACTGGTAGCGGCAGATTTGCCCGCCGGCTCGTGGTCCTTGGACCCGGTCAATGAGCCCGGGCGCTGGATTGTCTACATAGGCAAATTCGCCAATGCCGAGGCTCTGGCCAAGAAAAGTGCCGAACTCGCCGCGCTAAAGTTCAAATTTCAGCCCCTGAACGACCCGGCGTTGCGCCCGGGCCTGTCACTGGGCGCGTATGAGACGCAGGCAGCGGCCAATGCCGCACTTGCCGCCCTGGTCCAGCGGGGTGTGCGCACGGCACGGGTGCTGCCGGAGCGCGCCGAGGTGCGCGGTGTGATGCTGCGGCTACCCGCGGCGGATGAAGCGCTGCGCGGCAAGCTCGATGCGCTCAAGCCCGTGCTGGCAGACAAGGCCTTGAGTCCGTGCCCGTGAGCGTCAGGCTGGCGTCGCCTCAGAGCTGCTGGCAAAAAAGCGCACGCTGAAGCGGGCACCTGGCCGCGTCTGCCCGGGGTGGGTGTCCTCCAGGCTGACCGTGGCGTTGTGCTGGTGCGCGATTTCCATCACGATCGGCAAGCCCAAGCCGGTGCCATCGGCCTCGGTCCCCAGTGAGCGGTAAAAGGGCTGGAATATCAGCTCGCGCTCGACCTCTGGCACGCCGGGGCCGGAGTCCTCCACCTGCAGCATCAGCGTCTTGCCAAACGGGTCGGTCAGCACCCGCGCCGTGATGACGCCGGGTTGGCTCAGGCTGGACGGCGTGTAGTTGATGGCGTTGTCCACCAGGTTGCGTATCAGCTCCTTGATCAGCGTCGGGTTACCCGCCAACTGGCCCGCTTCGGTGCCCGGTTGCGTGCCTTCATAGCCCAGATCAATTTGCTTTTCAATCGCCCTTGGTACGCAATCGCGCACCACCGCCATGGTCAGCTCCGCCAGATCGCAGACCTGGCGCGGCATCGCCTGGCCACTGCTTTCGGCCCGTGCCAGCGCCAGCAACTGGTTGACGCTGTGGGTCGCCCGGATACTGGCGCGGCCGATCTGGCGCAGCGATTGTTTCAACTCCTGGGCACTGGCTCCCTCGCGTTGCGCCAGTTCCGCCTGCATGCGCAGACCCGCCAGCGGTGTTTTGAGCTGATGGGCCGCGTCGGCTAGAAAACGCTTCTGGGTCGCAATCGAATCCTTCAGCCGCAGCAGCAGGTCGTTGACCGAATGCACCAGGGGTGCCACCTCCAGCGGCACGGCCTGCGCCTCGATCGGGCTCAAGTCATCGGGTTTGCGCGCTCGAATGCGCTCTTCGAGTTGATGCAGCGGCTTGATGGCCTGCACCAGCGCCACCCACACCAGCAGCACCGCCAGTGGCAGGATGGCGAATTGCGGCAACATCACGCCCTTGACAATTTCGGTCGCCAGCAGGGATCGTTTTTCCAGGGTTTCAGCCACCTGCACCAGCGCCGGTTGGGCGCCGGCCAGCGGCAACTTGACCCAGGTGTAGGCGACCTTGACCTCATCGCCGTGCACCATATCGCCACGGATGTGAACCTCACCCGGCTCGCCGATCTTTTCGTTGGGCGGCAAGGGCATCTCACGCTCGCCGCTCAGGTACTCGCCACGCGTGCCCAGCACCTGGTAGTAAACCGTGTCAGAGTCGTCGGCGCGAAGCAGTTCGCGCGCTGGCAGTGGCAGGTGAAATTGCGCCCGCTTGTCGCTGATGGTCACCAACTGCGCCAGCGCGCGGACGTTGTACTCCAGCGCCCGGTCAAACGGCTTGTCCGCAATGTTTTGGGCGACCAGCCAGGTCAACACCAGACTGACCGGCCACAGCAACAACAGGGGCGTGAGCATCCAGTCCAGGATTTCACCGAACAGGGAGCGCTGTTCGCGGTGGGGAATAGTCACGGTGCGACGCGCCGGGGCGACCTCATCAAATTATTTGGGGATCTTTTCCAGGCAGTAGCCCAGGCCGCGCACCGTGGCAATGCGGATCGGTCCTTTTTCAATTTTTTTGCGCAGACGATGGATGTAGACCTCAATGGCGTTGTTGCTCACCTCTTCGCCCCATTCGCAGAGCCGCTCGACCAGCTGGTCTTTGCTCACCAGACGGCCGACACGCTGCAGCATCACTTCGAGCAGCCCGAGCTCGCGCGCCGACAGTTCCACCATCACGCCGTCGATGGTGGCGACGCGGCCCGACTGGTCGTAAATCAAGGGGCCGTGTTTGATGGTGCTGCTAGCCGAGCCCATGCCGCGGCGGCTCAACGCGCGCACGCGGGCTTCAAGTTCATGCAGGCTAAAGGGTTTGGCCATGTAATCATCGGCGCCCAGGTCCAGCCCTTTGACGCGTTCTTCCACACCGTCGGCGGCGGTCAGGATCAGCACCGGCAGCGCGGAGCCGCGGGCGCGGAGTTTCTTCAGGACTTCGAGCCCGTGCATTTTGGGCAGGCCCAGGTCCAGAATCAACAAATCGAATTCAGTGTTGGTCATCAGCGCGGCATCGGCTTCCGTTCCGCTGGCGACATGGTCGACGGCGGCACCCGAGCTGCGCAGCGTGCGCAGCAGGCCGTCGGCCAGTACCTGATCATCTTCGGCAATCAGAATTCGCATCTTTGACTCCTCGTTGGGGTGGGGCCTGAGACGTTGTCAGGCTCTTGTCAGCCGATTCTAGGCGCCCCTGCAGGGGCACTGTTTTTCATCGAACGAGGCTGACATTCACGCGGCATACGCTTCCAGGCCAAGCGCCATCACAGTGGCCACTTCCGCGCCGACCGCCGTGCGCAGTTCGGCCTGTGCCTGCGCCACCGCTTGCCGGTACGCCTGCAGCCAGCTCAAGCCCACGGGGGTAAACACAATGCGCCGCGCCCGGGCATCGTGTGCGTCCTGCACGCGCAAGACCAGACCCCAGGCTTCGCATTGATCCACCAGCTTGCCCATGGCCTGCTTCGTCATGTTGGCGCGCTGCGCCAGTTCGGTCAGGCGGGCACCGCCCTGTGCCAGGTGCCGCGTAATGTGGATGTGGGAGGCACTCAAACGCCCGCGCGCCGCCAGGTTCGACAGTGCCAGCGGCACGTCTTCATTACGCGCCATCAGCGTCAGCACGCGGGCATCAAATTTTTGCAGCGCCTGGCTCAACCAGTGACCCACGTGCGCCTGGCGCCAGCCGTCGGGCAGGCCTGCTTGCGCTGTGGCCCCCGTCTCCTGCGGCTGTGGGGCGAGGGCTGCAGGCAAGGCTAAGTCCGGTCGTTCAAACATGTTTTAGATAGTAAGCCAAATTGACTAAAAAATGTGTTTACAGATTTAAGCGGCACAAGATAAACTACTGTTCAAGCATCCAGCCTGTCATTAAAGCCAGAGGATGTGTCAGATTCACCCGGCTTCAACCCGTTCCTATTTTCAAGGAGATTTTCATGGATGCACCCGTCGCCCTCAAGGCCCCCACTCTCGCACCCACACCCGTCAACAGCGAAAAAGCCAAAGCCCTGCAAGTGGCGCTGGCCCAGATCGAGAAGCAGTTTGGCAAGGGCACCATCATGCGTTTGGGCGAGGGCGAGGTGATTGAAGACATCCAGGTGGTGTCGACCGGCTCCTTGGGGCTGGACATTGCCTTGGGCGTTGGCGGTTTGCCGCGCGGTCGGGTGGTCGAGATTTACGGCCCGGAGTCCTCCGGCAAGACCACGCTCACGCTGCAGGTGATTGCCGAAATGCAAAAAACCGGTGGCCAGTGCGCCTTTATCGACGCCGAGCACGCGCTCGACATCCAGTACGCCCAAAACCTCGGCGTCAATCTGCAAGACCTGCTGATCAGCCAGCCTGATACCGGTGAGCAGGCGTTGGAAATCGTGGACAGTCTGGTGCGCTCGGGTGCGGTGGACTTGATCGTGGTCGACTCGGTCGCGGCGCTAACCCCCAAGGCCGAGCTGGAGGGTGAAATGGGCGACTCCTTGCCTGGCCTGCAAGCCCGGCTGATGAGCCAGGCCCTGCGCAAACTCACGGCCCACATCAAGAAGACCAACTGCATGGTCATCTTCATCAACCAGATTCGCATGAAGATTGGCGTCATGTTTGGCAGCCCCGAAACCACCACCGGCGGCAATGCACTGAAGTTTTACGCCTCGGTGCGGCTCGATATCCGGCGCACCGGCACCATCAAAAAAGGGGATGTGGCGATTGGCAACGAAACCAAGGTCAAGGTCGTCAAGAACAAAGTGGCGCCACCGTTCAAGACCGCTGAATTCGACATCTTGTTCGGCGAGGGCATCAGCCGCCAGGGCGAGATCATTGACATGGGAGTGAACGCCAACATCCTGGACAAGTCGGGCGCCTGGTATGCCTACAACGGCGAAAAAATCGGTCAGGGCCGTGACAATGCGCGCGACTTCCTGCGCGAGAACCCGGCGCTGTCGCAAGAAATCGAAAACAAGGTGCGCGCCTCGCTCGGCATTCCCTTGTTGCCAGGCGCCCCGGAGCCCGATGTCAAAGCCAAAGCTGCCAGCAAAAAGGCGGCCTAGTTCTCGTGTCATTTGCCCAACCTTCGCTCAAAGGCCGCGCCTTGCGGCTACTCAGTGGCCGCGAGCATTCGCGCGCCGAGCTGATGCAAAAGCTGCAGCGTTTTGAAGAAGAGCCCGGCAGCTTGGCTCAAGCCCTGGATGAGTTGCAAGCCAAGGGTTTTATCAATGAGCAGCGGGTGATCGAATCGGTGCTGTATCGGCGTGCCGCCAAACTGGGCACGGCACGCCTGCAACAGGAGTTGCAGGCCAAAGGGCTCGATCCGCAAGCCGTCAACGCGGCGCTGGCCAGTCTAAGGTTGAGCGAGCGTGAGCGGGCCGGGGCGGTCTGGCAGAAAAAATTTGGCACGGCGGCGGTGGACGGCGCCGACGCGGCGCGCCAGATGCGGTTTCTGGCGGCACGCGGGTTTAGCGCTGAAGTGATCCGGCGTGTGGTCGCCGGGCGGCAGGACGACTGAACCGGATATTGACCGCTTTCATAAGAAAAATCAGGCTCTAGCCCCCGTCCATAAAGCGGATTGCGCTATTAATTAAATAGTGTTTTGTCGTTTGCTACAAGCCCAGCATCAACTGGAGGTTTTGCACCGCAGCGCCGCTGGCACCTTTGCCCAGGTTGTCCAGGCGCGCCACCAGCACGGCGTGGCGAAAGTCGTCCCGTGCATCTTGATTGGCGAACACGCGCAGTTCCATCTGGTTGGTGTTCACCAGTGCCAGCGGATCAAGCTTGTTGTCCGGGGTGGCGCTCTGCACGCTGACCCATGCGCTGTCCGCGTAATGCCGTGCCAGTGCATCGTGCAAGTCCTGTGCGCTGGGTTGTCCCGGCAACAGATCCAGATGCAGTGGCACTTGCACCAGCATGCCCTGCTTGAAATTGCCCACCGATGGGATGAACAAGGGGCGCCGCAGCAAGCCGGTGTATTTCATGATTTCGGAAATGTGCTTGTGTTTCAAGCCCAGGGCGTACAACTCGAATGCGGGTGCCGAGCCTTTTTCATAGGCCTCGATCATCGGGCGGCCACCGCCCGAGTAGCCGCTGATGGCGGGCAAGGTGATGGGGAAATCCTTTGGGATCAGCCCCGCATCAATGAGCGGGCGCAGCAGTGCGATGGCACCGGTGGCGTAGCAGCCCGGATTGGCGACCCGGCGCGCCTGGGCCACCGCCTCCCGCTGCCCGGCAACGAGTTCCGGAAAACCAAACACCCAGCCCGGCGCCGTGCGGTGAGCGGTGGAGGCGTCAATAATTTTGGGGCCAATCTGGCCGGTGGCGCTTGCCATGTCGTCGATCATGGCGACCGATTCAATCGCGGCTTCGTCGTGCAGACAAAGCACCACCAGGTCAACCTGTGCCATCACGGCGCGCTTGGCGGCCGCATCCTTGCGCTGTTCAGGGGCAATACTGATCAGCTCAATGCCTGGCAAGGCTTGCAGGCGCTCACGGATTTGCAGACCGGTGGTACCGGCTTCGCCGTCAATAAAAATCTTGTGCATGGTTCATCTCAGTCGGGAGGTGTTGGCTTGTCCTGTCAGCTGGCCTCAAGTTTGGTGCATTGCAGCATGATACAGTTGGAGGCTGCTTTGTCCAGTGCCTGCCGTAGAGTCCTCAAACTTTGCCGTCGGATGAAAAACTACCTGTTCCTGAGAGAGCCTTCATGAAAATTCACGAGTACCAAGGCAAGGAAATCTTGCGTCAAGCTGGTGTACCGGTGCCGCGCGGCATTCCGGCCTTCACCGTTCAAGAAGCGGTGGAAGCCGCTCAAAAACTCGGCGGCCCGGTTTGGGTGGTCAAGGCCCAGATCCACGCCGGTGGCCGCGGCAAGGGTGGCGGCGTGAAGCTGGCGCGCTCGATCGACGAGGTCAAAAAGCTCGCCGGTGAAATCCTGGGCATGCAGCTCATCACGCACCAGACCGGTCCCGAAGGCCAAAAAGTTCGCCGCCTGTTGATTGAAGACGGCGCTGACATTCAAAAAGAATACTACGTGTCCGCCGTGACCGATCGTGCCAGCCAGCGCGTGGCCATGATCGTCTCCAGCGAGGGCGGTATGTCGATTGAAGAAGTGGCGCACGACACGCCCGAGAAAATCATCACCGAGATCGTGGACCCCGCCACCGGCCTGACCGTTGCGCAAGCCACCAAACTGGCCAACGCCATCGGCGTGCCTGCTGGCTCGACCGCGCAAGCCGTGGACGTGCTGCAAAAGGTTTACAAGGTCTACATGGACACCGATGCCTCGCTGGTTGAGATCAACCCGATGATTCTGGAAGGCAATGGCAATATCAAGGCCATCGACGCCAAGTTCAACTTTGACGACAACGCGCTGTTCCGCCATCCCGAGATCGTGGCTTACCGCGATCTCGACGAAGAAGACCCGGCCGAAGTGGAGGCCAGCAAGTTTGACCTGGCCTACATCAGCCTGGACGGCAACATTGGCTGCCTGGTCAATGGCGCAGGGCTGGCGATGGCCACCATGGACACCATCAAGTTGTTTGGCGCCTCGCCGGCCAACTTCCTGGACGTGGGTGGCGGCGCCACCCCCGAGAAGGTGACCGAAGCTTTCAAGATCATGCTGAAGAACCCCAACGTCAAGGTGATTCTGGTCAACATCTTTGGCGGCATCATGAAATGCGACACCATTGCGGCCGGCGTCATTGCGGCTTGCAAGGCCGTGAACCTGAACGTGCCGCTGGTGGTGCGCATGAAGGGCACCAATGAAGAGCTGGGCAAAAAACTGCTGGCCGAATCCGGCCTGCCCATCATCAGCGCCGATACCATGGCCGATGCAGCGCAAAAAGCGGTGGCGGCAAGTCAAAGGAAATAATCATGTCCATCCTCATCAATAAAGACACCAAGGTCATCACCCAAGGCATTACCGGCAAGACGGGTCAATTCCACACCGAGAAGTGCCAGGAGTACGCCAACGGCAAAAACTGTTTCGTCGCTGGAGTGAACCCCAAAAAGGCGGGTGAGAAAATTTTTGACATCCCGATTTTTGCGTCGGTCAAGGAAGCCGCCAGCCAGACTGGCGCTACCGTGTCGGTTATTTACGTGCCGCCGGCTGGCGCAGCCGCTGCGATCTGGGAGGCCGTGGAGGCCGACCTGGATTTGGCGATCTGCATCACCGAGGGCATCCCGATTCGGGACATGCTCGAAGTGCGCAACAAAATGCGCGCCAAAGTGGCGGCAGGCGGCAAGGAAACCCTGCTGCTTGGCCCCAACTGCCCAGGGTTGATCACGCCGGACGAGATCAAGATCGGCATCATGCCCGCGCACATTCACCGCAAGGGCCGCATTGGGGTGGTCAGCCGCTCCGGCACGCTCACCTATGAAGCAGTGGCGCAGTTGACTGAAATTGGGCTCGGTCAGTCCAGTGCCGTCGGCATTGGCGGTGACCCGATCAATGGTCTCAAGCACATCGACATCATGCGTCTGTTCAACGACGATCCCGATACCGATGCGGTCATCATGATTGGCGAAATCGGCGGCCCGGACGAAGCCGACGCAGCACGCTGGTGCAAAGCCAACATGAAGAAACCGATTGTTGGCTTTATTGCTGGCGTCACCGCCCCTGCGGGCAAACGCATGGGTCACGCCGGCGCCTTGATTTCGGGCGGCGGCGACACGGCCGAAGCCAAGCTGGCGGTGATGGAAGAATGCGGCTTCAAGATCACGCGCAATCCGTCCGAACTGGCCAAGCTGCTGAAAGCCATGCTCTAAGGTCGAGTCGACTTTGCCAGTGCGGCCCACGGCGGCACGCAACCCACCTAGCCGGATTTCCTCAGGGACAATCCGGCTTTGTTGTTTATAAGCCTCAGGCATTCATAGAGACCAAGCACCGTGGAAGAATTTCTCACTGCTCACTTTTGGTTCGCTGTCGGTCAGATCATCATGATCGATATTTTGCTCGGCGGTGACAACGCCGTGGTGATCGCCCTGGCCTGCCGCCAGCTACCGGTGCACCAGCGCCTGAAGGGTATTTTGTGGGGAACGGCGGGGGCGATTGTGCTGCGTGTCATCCTGATCGCCTTCGCCTTGACTTTGCTGCAAGTGCCATTTTTGAAGCTGGTCGGTGCCGCCTTGTTGTTGTGGATCGGCGTCAAGCTGCTGCTGCCGCAGGACGAAAACGGGCACAACAGTATTCAGGCCAGTGACAAGCTGTGGGCGGCGGTCAAGACGGTGATCATTGCCGATCTGGTGATGAGCATCGACAACGTCATCGCCATCGCCGGTGCGGCCACCGGCGCGGGCAGCCAACACCAGTTGCCACTGGTCATTTTTGGTTTGCTGGTGAGCGTTCCGATCATTATTTGGGGCAGTCAACTGGTGCTCAAACTGATGGACCGCTTCCCGGTGATCATCACGGCGGGTGGTATGTTGCTGGGGTGGATTGCCGGCACCATGGCGCACAGTGATCCCGCCGTGCAAAACTATTTACCCCAGTCCATGGTGTGGCAGTACGGTTTCGGTTTGCTGGGCGCGGTAGGCGTGTTGGCGATGGGAGCGACGCTCAAGAAACGCCGGCAAGCACCCACCTGAGCCGATGCCAGGGCGTCGGTGTTTTTTGGGCACAAACCTGCGAAATTTCGTCAAGATGCCTCTTGTTGACGTTGGTTCCATCTGCTACCGTAGCCGTGCGCTGGATCTCTGCGTTTGACATTTTGCGGGCTTGTGCGCCGCTGATCGGTTTCAGCTGCGCAAAGGGTTAAAGGTACCAGGTGGCGAAATCTTCTTTATCCAAATTGGGCTCGTTCTGGCGCACCGACCGGTTTGTGGGTGTCTTGATTGTGCTCACCGTGATGCTGTTGCACCTGGGCAGCGACTTTATCGGCACCTTGGAACGGCGGTTTTATGACTTCGCCAGCACCAACACCAGCACCTCGCGCCATCCGTCCGACCGGATCGCCGTCATCGCCATCGATGATCAGAGCATTGCCAATATCGGTCGCTGGCCCTGGCCACGTGGTATTCATGCCCAGTTGATTGATAAGTTGGCGGCCGCCAAATCCAAGGTCGTGGTTTATACCGTGTTCTTTTTTGAACCCCAGGTTGACCGGGGTCTGAGCTACATTCGCAGAATGAAAGAGGTGCTGGGCGCTGACGCCGATCCAGCCAGCATGCGATCCGCTCGGAGCGAACAACTGGCCCGGGTGATGGCCGAGGCCGAGACAGCACTCGACACCGATGGCCAACTGGCTGCGAGTCTCAAAAGCGCCGGCAATGTCATCCTTGCTTCGTATTTCACCTTGGGCGAACCCCAAGGCAACGCCGACCAGCCCCTGCCCGCGTTTGCGCTCAAGAGTGCGCTCGATGAAAACAGCGGTTTCTCGCTGCCAGCGCTCACAGGGCAGCAGCCCATCGAACGCCTGGGAGTGGCCGCAGCCGGCATCGGTCACCTGAACCAGACTCAGGACGTGGACGGCGCCGTTCGATTTGAGCCCCTGCTGGTCAATTACGACGGCAAGGCGGTGCCCTCGATGGCGCTACTGGCCGCCACCAAAAGTCTCAACCTGAGCACGGCTGATATCAAGCTCAATGGGGGTGAGTCAGTGCAAATCGGCAAACTGCGCGTAAAAACCGATGAGGCGGCGCGCATATTGCCCCAGTTCTATCAAGGGCGTGACGGCAAACCGGCCTTTAGCGTGGATTCTTTTGACGATGTGCTCACCGGCAATATCCCGGCCTCCAAATATGCAGACAAGATTGTCATCATTGGGGTTACGGCAGCGGGCGTAGGCACCCAGTTCCCTGTGCCTGGCAACCCGGCCTTGTCGCCCGCAGAAACGATTGCGCACATGACGTCGAGCATCTTGGGCGAACACTCTATTGTTCAGCCAGGCTGGGGTGCTGGGGCCAGGCTGGCGGTGTTGCTCCTGGTCAGCGCCTATCTCGTTGCCGCCTTGCCACGCTTGTCGGCGGGTCGGGCAGCCGTGTCCACCCTGCTGTTGTTGGCGGTTTTACTGGGCACCGAGTTTGGCCTGTTATCGGGCGCTGCGCTGTGGCTGAAGCTGGTGTTTCCGGCGACGCTGCTGCTGATCGGGCATCTGGCCTTGACGACCAAGCGATTCTTGATGACGGAGGCCGCGGAGGCCGACAAGCTCAAGCCGGATGAAGAGTCGGCTGAAACCAACCGCATGATGGGCTTGGCGCTGCAGGGCCAGGGTCAGCTCGACATGGCCTTTGACCGGTTCCGCCGCGTGCCCATGGCAGAGGCGGTGCTGGGTGATTTGTACAGCCTGGCGCTCGACTTTGAACGCAAGCGCCAGTTTGACAAGGCAGAGGCGGTGTATGAATACATGGCGACCTACAACAAGGACTACAAAGATATCAAGTCGAAGTTGAATCGGGCCAGGAATCCGTCAGAAACCGTGATGATGGGTGGCAACAGTTCCCACCCGGGGGGCGCCCTGCGGCCCGACGCAGGCGCGGTTGAGAAGCCCATGCTGGGGCGTTACCAAGTGGAAAAAGAACTTGGCAAGGGGGCGATGGGCGTGGTGTATTTGGGTAGAGACTCCAAGATTGGTCGGGTGGTGGCGATCAAGACCCTGGCCTTGAGTAAGGAATTTGAAGGCGATGAACTGGTGGACGCACGGGAGCGATTTTTCCGCGAAGCCGAAACGGCCGGGCGTCTACAGCACCAGAATATTGTCACAATATTCGACGCTGGCGAGGAGCACGATCTGGCCTATATTGCCATGGAGTTCCTCAAGGGCAAGGACTTGGTGGACTACTGCCAGGAGGGTCGTTTGCTGGCAGTACCCACCGTGCTTTCGATTGTGGTGCGGGTGGCGCAGGCGCTGGCCTATGCCCACCAGCAGCATGTGGTGCACCGCGACATCAAGCCGGCCAACATCATGTACGAGCTCGAGAGCGACACCGTGAAGGTGACTGACTTTGGGATTGCACGCATCACCGATTCGAGCAAAACCAGGACCGGCCTGGTGTTGGGTACTCCCAGTTTCATGTCACCCGAGCAACTCGCCGGTAAAAAAGTGGATGGTCGATCAGATCTTTATTCACTCGGTGTCATGCTGTTCCAGCTGTTGACAGGCGTACTGCCCTTCCGTGGGGACTCCATGGCCGAGTTGATGCACAGGATTGCGAACGATGAGGCGAGCGACATTTGCACCATCCGCCCGGCGTTGCCACCGGCGCTGGCGCGCGTGGTCGCGCTGTCACTGAGCAAACGCCCAGAGGCCCGCTACCAGGATGGGGCCCAGTTTGCCCATGAACTGCGGGCGGTATTATTTGCACTGATGGGTGACCTGGCGGCGGTTGGCAGTGCCATGCCGATGGCAGACCGGCAAGCGTCATCCGTCGATGAAAAAACGCCCCAGTTTGTGGCAACCGTTCCTGCGTCGGCGACAGAATTTGAAAAAACGGTCATGCTTGCGAGCACGACCCCCACGTTGAACCCGCCCAGCGCCAGCGCAGGCGGTCTTGACACCTAGCCTGGTACCTCCATGAACTACACCTTCTGTGCGCAAACTGATCCGGGCCGGGTCCGGGAAAACAATGAAGACTCGGTGGCTTTTGATGCGGCCACAAATCTGGGCGTTTTGGCTGATGGCATGGGAGGTTACAACGCGGGTGAGATTGCCAGTGGCATGGCGACCGCTTATATCAAGTCCGAATTGACGCGCTGGTTGTCTGAGGCTAGCCTACAGGCCAACGCCGGGGAAGTCAGGCGCGCCATTGAGATTTGTGTTGACAATGCCAATCGCTCCATTTTTGCTGCATCCTGCTCCAACAGCCAGTATGCGGGTATGGGGACCACCCTGGTGGTCGGCGTTTTCCTGGACAACCGCTTGCTGTTGGGACATGTCGGGGATTCCCGCTGCTATCGCTGGCGTGGCAATACACTGCTGCAGATCACCAAGGACCATTCGCTGCTGCAGGAGCAAATTGACGCCGGCTTGCTAACGCCCGAGCAGGCGGCGACAGCGCCCAACAAAAATCTGGTCACCCGGGCACTGGGCGTGGACGATGTGGTTTTCCTGGAACTCAACGAGCATCGCGTCGAGCCTGGCGATATTTATTTGATGTGTTCCGATGGACTTTCTGACATGATGCAGGATTCGGCGATTGCGGGAGTCCTGCAAAATGGAACATCGCTGCTGCCAATGGCGCAAGAGCTGGTAACCTTGGCCAACCAGAATGGTGGACGCGATAACATCACGGTATTGTTGACTCAAGCTTCAGCCAGCCCCGAAAAGCGCGGATTGATGGCCAGATTGCTTGGGAAATAGCTAGCGCATGAGAAACCCAATTATCAATTTCAGGAACAGGAGTCGGTCATGCCGAAAATGATCGTATCGATCGACGGTGTTGTCATCAAGGAAGTCCAATTGACAAAGGACCGCACGACGCTGGGTCGGCGACCCTACAACGACATCGTGATCGACAACCTGGCCGTCAGCGGCGAGCATGCCGTTGTGCAAATGACAGGTGGCCAGGTTTATCTGGAAGACCTGAACAGTACCAATGGCAGCTATGTGAATGGCAAGGCGGTCAAGAAACAGTTGCTCCAGGATGGCGATTCGGTCGAAGTCGGCAAATACAAGATCAAATTTGTCAGCGATGTACTCGGCGAAAGTTTTGAAAAGGACATGATGGTCAAAGCGGGCACGGGCGGTTTGGCGCCATCCGTTGCACCGACGGTATCGACACCGCCGGCGACCTCTGGTTTCGCAGTGCAATCCAGCGCCGAGCCGCTGCGCGCCGCAATCAAGGTCTTATCAGGGGCGGCGGCCGGCCGTGAAGTGCCCTTGACCAAAGTCGTGACCACGATCGGCAAACCTGGCGTCGCCGTGGCCGCGATTACCCGACGACAGCGCGGTTTTGTCGTCCATCACGTTGAGGGCGCAGGGAACCCGGCACTCAACGGGGCGTCCATCGGGGTGGAACCGGTGGCGTTGAAAAATGGCGATCTGATTGAACTGGCCGGGACCCAAATGCAGTTTGTTCAGGCTTGAGCTGGCCGATTGACGGGTTCGGCTTTCGGCCCGGCCTGATGGGTCAAGAAGAGCACGTACAGCGAGGCGTTATGGGATATTTTTCAAAGCAATCGTCATGAAAGTACGTGTGCTGGGCTGTTCAGGCGCGATCTCAAAGGGTTGCCGAACCACGTCATTCCTGATCGATGGGGACGTGTTGATTGACGCAGGCACTGGGGTGGGTGACCTCACGCCGCATGAAATGCGCGGCATTGAGCACGTCTTGCTCACGCACTCGCACCTGGACCACGTGCTTGCCCTGCCCTTGATGGTGGACGCGATTGCCGCCCGGCGCACGGCGCCGTTGCAGATTCATGCACTCGCTGGCACCATCGCCGCTTTGAAAATGCATATTTTTAATGACGTTATCTGGCCCGATTTCAGTCGCATTCCAACGCCAGAGGCGCCCTTTGTCAGTTTTCATGAAATCCAGGTGGGCCAGACCCTGCAATTGGGTGGCAAGGTGGTTGAGGTTTTGCCTGCGGTGCACACCGTCCCCGCTGTGGGTTTTGCCGTTACCGCAGGACACGGCTGCTGGGTGTTCACCGGTGACACCGAACGTAACCCGGCATTCTGGGACAGGCTCAACCAGCTCAATGTGGTGATGCTGGTGATCGAAACCGCCTTCAGCAACCGCGAAAAAGACCTTGCACAACGCAGCCTGCACCTGTCACCCCACGTGCTGGCCGACGAACTGGACTGCATCGCGCCCGGCGCTAGTTATCCCATTTACATCACGCACACCAAGCCTGCGGAAACCGAGTTGATCATGGCCGAGATTCAGCGTTTTGATCAGACCTTGGCCAATGGACCCCATGTGACCCACGACATCCGCTGGTTGCGCGCCGGGCAGGAGTTTGAGTTATGAGCGCCGTGATTAAGCCGGCCAGCGGCGAGAGAAATTCCGAGCAGGTTTTTTTTGAATCACAAAAACTACCCAGCGAGAAACGGGGCATGCCGTTTGAAGCCCTGTTCTACAAGCAACTGCAACAGGTTACCACCCGGATTCACGAAATCGAGAACCTGGAGCAGATCATGCTGGAGGCGAGCCAGGACATCTGCAAACTGTTCAATGCAGATCGTCTGACCCTTTATGCCGTCAATGAGGACCAGAGTGCCATTGTCTCCAAGGTCAAGACCGGACTCAACAGCAGCCGGGACCTCAAGTTGCCGATCACGCCCCAAAGCATTGCCGGTTACGTCGCCTTTAGCCGACAACTGCTCAACCTGGCCGACGTTTATGACGACGACGCGCTCAAGCAAATACACCCGGCCCTGACCTTTCTCAAAGAAGTGGACAAGCGCTCGGGCTACCGAACGCGCCAGATGCTGGTGGCGCCCATTCTTGAAGGCAACAAACTTCATGGCGTGCTGCAGCTCATCAACAACAAAAGCGATCAACCCTTTGGCGAGCTTGAAGTCGAAGGCGTTACTCAGCTGAGCAAGACACTGGGCACCGCCATTCGGCAACGCGTGCGCCAGACCGAAGGGGGCGTGCGGCGCAAGGCCACCAAATTTGACGGTCTGGTAGCGAATGGCGTGGTAACCGCAGACGAGTTGGAGCAGTGCTGGTCGGAGGCACGTAAAGACGGTAAAACCGTTGAGCACGTCTTGATGGCGCATTACAAAGTGTTGCCAGCCCAGATTGGTCCGTCACTGGCCAAGTTCTTTGATGTGCCCTATGAGCCGTTCAGTTCTAGCCGTATTCGTTCGGAGATGCTTCATGGCCCGCTCAAGCGGGAGTTCCTTGAAGAGCAGGGCTGGATTCCTTTGGAGGAGTCGCCCGAGGGCCTGGTGATCATGTGTATGGATCCGGAGGCGGTGCGCAACTCGCGGGTGGTGCCGCAGGTATTCCCCCGCATCATCAGATTCTCCTACCGGGTCACGACGCAAACCGAATTTGCTGACACTTTAGGTCAAATCTTCGGCCTGGAAGCGGCTGGCGGGTCGATTGACGAGTTGCTGGCCGACATGGATGGCGGCGCCATTGACGACGGCAGCAATGACGACTCGCTGGAGTCGGCGGCGGCTGACAACGAACTCGTGAAGTTCGTCAACAAGGTCATCATTGACGCCTACAAGCAGGGGGTGTCCGATATTCACATTGAGCCGATGCCGGGCAAGCTCAAAACCGGTATCCGGTTCCGCATTGACGGTACGCTGCAGCCGTATATCGAGGTCCCGGCCCATTTTCGCCAAGCCATGGTGACCCGTTTGAAGATCATGTGCGACCTCGACATTTCAGAGCGTCGCCGGCCCCAGGACGGCAAGATCAAGTTTAAAAAATACGGTCCGCTCGACATTGAACTGCGGGTGGCCACCATACCGTCCGCTGGCGGGGTGGAAGACGTGGTGATGCGGATTCTGGCGGCCGGGGAGCCGATCCCCATGGACAAGCTGGGCCTCACCCCGCACAACATGGAGCGCGTCATTCGCACCGTCGAGAAGCCCTACGGCTTGTTCTATGTGTGCGGCCCCACCGGCTCGGGCAAAACCACCACGCTGCACTCCATCCTCAAGCACCTCAACACGCCCGACACCAAAATCTGGACGGCCGAAGACCCGGTGGAAATCACGCAAAAAGGTCTGCGCCAGGTCCAGATCAACCGCAAAGCCGGCATTGACTTTGCGCTCATCATGCGGGCCTTTTTACGGGCTGATCCCGACATCATCATGGTCGGCGAGTCGCGCGACAAGGAAACGGTGGCGATGGGCATCGAAGCGTCGCTGACCGGCCACCTGGTGTTCTCGACCCTGCACACCAACTCGGCGCCCGAGTCCATCACCCGCTTGCTGGACATGGGCATGGACCCCTTCAACTTTGCCGATGCGCTGTTGGGCATTCTGGCGCAGCGGCTGGCCAAAAAGCTGTGCGACTGCAAGGAATCCTATGTGCCCGACGCCGAAGAGCTGCGCCTGTTTGCGGCCGAATATTCTGATGAGCTCCGGCACTCAGAAGCCTGGGCGGCCGACTATGAAGGCGAAACCGATAAGCTGATCGCGAGCTGGCACCGGCAATACGATCAGGACGGCCAACTGCGGTTTTACCGCCATGTGGGCTGCGACAAGTGCCACAACACCGGTTACAAAGGCCGCATCGGCCTGCACGAGCTGCTGATCGCCGACGACGGCATCAAGAAGCTGATCCAGGAGCGCGCCCGCGTCGCCGAGATTTTTGCCGCCGCCGTGGAAGGCGGCATGCGGACCTTGAAGATGGATGGCATGGAGAAAATCATGATGGGCCTGACCGACATCAAGATGGTCAGGTCGGTGTGCATCAAGTGACGCCAGGTGGCGACGTGGCATCCATCCAGCGTGGCCCGACTGACCAGCGATAATTCGGGCATGAACACTTCGTCCGCGTGGCACTGCTGCCGCAACGGCGAATTCACCACGCTCTGTCGCTTCCACCGCCTCAAACACCCGTGACCATGCCCATACCCCCCGAGTCGCTCATTACCTATCCGTCGCGGTTTCCCATCAAAGTCATGGGCACCAAAGTGGACGGTCTGGTGCACGCCATCACCCTGATCGCCTGCCAGTTCGACCCCCTGTTTGATGCCGCCACCATTGAGCTGCGCGAGAGCAAGGGCGGCAAGTATTTGGGTGTGACGATTACCGTCACCGCCACCTCCAGAGAGCAACTCGACGAGCTGTACCGCACGCTCTCCACGCATCCGATGGTCAAAGTGGTGCTGTAGACGAGCATGGGCCTGTCGCTGCACCGCCTTGGCCGGATCGACTACCTGCCCACTTACGAAGCCATGCAGGTCTTCACCGCTGCGCGCACGCCCGAGACGCCCGACGAGCTATGGATTTGCGAGCATCCGCCGGTTTACACGCAAGGGCTGGCGGGCAAGGCAGAACATGTTTTCAATCCTGGCACCATCCCTGTGGTGCAGACCAACCGCGGTGGCCAGGTCACCTACCACGGCCCCGGTCAGGTGGTGGCTTATCCGCTGCTGGACCTGAAACGCGCCGGGTATTTCATCAAGGAATATGTTTACCGGATAGAAGAAGCGGTGATCCGCACCTTGGCGCATTGGGGCGTGACCGGGCACCGGGTGGCGGGTGCGCCGGGCATTTACGTGCGGCTGGACGACCCGGGCTCGCACGCACTGCTGCCGCAGCGGCCGATGAAGTCTGCGGTGGCCAGCCCCAGTTTTGAAGGCCTGGGCAAGATCGCTGCCCTGGGGCTCAAGGTCAGCCGCAACTGCACTTACCACGGCGTGGCGCTGAACGTGGCGATGGACCTGGAGCCCTACACGCGTATCAACCCCTGCGGCTATGCGGGTTTGCAAACAGTGGACCTTTCTACAATCGGCGTTTGCGTTGACTGGGATGAGGTCGCCGAGCTGCTGGGCCACAAGCTCACCCGCTACCTGGCGCCCTGACCCGGCCAGCAAGCCTGCTTGCCTTCTTTACCTATCTTTTTGCCACCATGAGTCACAGCCCCGACGATCTTGCCGCCCCTGCCAACCCTGCGTCCGTGCGCGAGGTCCAGCCGCCAGAAGCCTACGACCCGCTGGTCAAACAAAAATCTGCGGCCAAACTGTCGCGCATCCCGATCAAGGTGGTGCCGGGCGAAATTCTGCGCAAACCCGAGTGGATTCGCGTCAAGGCGGGGAGCCCCAGCACCCGCTTTTATGAAATCAAGGACGTGCTGCGCAGCAACAAGCTGGTGACGGTGTGCGAAGAGGCCAGTTGCCCCAACATTGGCGAGTGTTTTGGCAAAGGCACCGCCACCTTCATGATCATGGGCGACAAATGCACCCGGCGTTGCCCGTTTTGCGATGTTGGTCATGGCCGGCCCGACCCGCTGGATGTGAATGAGCCTATGAGCCTGGCCAACACCATCGCCCAGCTCAAGCTGAAATACGTCGTCATTACCAGCGTGGACCGCGACGATTTGCGCGACGGCGGTGCCGGGCATTTTGTGGCCTGCATCCAGGCCATCCGCGAAAAGTCGCCCCAAACCCAGATCGAGGTGCTGGTGCCCGATTTTCGCGGCCGTGACGACCGCGCGCTCGATATTCTGAAAGCCGCGCCGCCCGATGTGATGAACCACAACCTGGAAACTGTTCCAAGACTCTACAAAGAAGCGCGCCCCGGCTCAGACTACCAGTTCAGCCTGAACCTGTTAAAGAAGTTCAAGGCGCTGTTCCCTGACGTGCCAACCAAAAGCGGCCTGATGGTCGGCCTGGGCGAAACCGACGAAGAAATTTTGACCGTGATGCGTGACATGCGCGCCCACGGCATCAACATGTTGACCCTCGGCCAGTACCTCGCACCCTCCAGCTCCCACCTGACGGTCAAGCGCTACGTGCACCCGGATACCTTCAAGATGTTCGAGGCCGAGGCTTATGCGATGGGCTTCAGCCACGCTGCCGTCGGTGCCATGGTGCGCAGCAGTTACCACGCCGACCAGCAGGCGGGCCATGCGCTGAGTCAGTTGGCAGTCTGACTTTGCTATTAGTTTAATAGCTACTTAGGCAATGTTGACGAGGGTCAGAGCCCTATTTTATGCAAAACGATAGCGCCGCTGTCGGCCCCTGGTTCAGCACCCAGTCACTGGCCAACTCGATCGACCGCGCCACCTGGGATCGTGGCCTGACGCTGTACCTGACGCAAAAAGTGCTGTCCCTGGAAATCAAGCCCATGGGCGACTACTGGCAGTTGCTGGCCACTGTGCAGGGCAGCCAGCGTTGGCCGTACCAGGTGTCGATCGAGCTCAGTTTTAAGCCCAATGGCGAAGTCGCCAACTGGGACAGCGACTGCAGCTGCCCGGTCGGCTACCAGTGCAAGCACGGCGTGGCGGTGCTGCTCAAGGCGGCGCAGCAGGGGCGCCGGCTGATGGACCCCAGCGCGGCGCTCAGTGCGTCCGCGCCCGCCGCGCCCACGCCAGAGCAGGTCGAAGCCGCGCGCCAGGCGGCACTGGTGCGCGCCGCCGAACAAGCCCGGCACGAGGCCGAGGCGCCCCTGTTGCGCTGGCTGCAGGAGTTGAACCAGGTCAATCGGCTCAGTGCACAGGACAGTCTCGACCCGCGCACCCCCTTGGTTCACGAGCAGTACCTGTACTTGTTGTCAGTGGCGGGCGCCAAGGGCCGCACGCCCGAGCTGCAAATGGACGTCGTCGTGTCCTACCCCAAAGTCAATGGTGGCTGGGCCAAACCCAAGGCCCTGCGCCTTCCGCCGGCGCGCGGGCAAACCACGTTTGACCAGGCCACGGAGGTCGATCAAGAACTGCTGCAGCTGATGCGCGCCATGCCCAGCGGCAGCAGCGGTTACTACAGCTACGGCTACAAAGCCAAAGTGACCCTGTACGGCAAGCTCGGCCTCATGGCCTTGCAACAAGCGGCCAGTACCGGGCGCCTGCTGCTCGACAACGGCAAGGGCCTGCCGGGCGCTCCGGTGCAATGGGGCCCGCCGCAGCTTGTGCGCTGGGAATGGCGTGAAGTGAGCAGCCCGGGCGCTGACGAGTCCGCCTGGGCCTTGCGCGCCCGGCTGGCCAGCGTCAGCGCGCAACTGTGCCTGAACACGCCCCCCTTGTACCTGGATGCGGCAACGGGTCTGTGCGGCCTGGTGCAGGCCGACGGCGTGCCCGCCGCGCAGCTGTCGGTACTGCTCAAAGCGCCGCCGCTCAAACCGTCGGCCCTGAAAACGCACCAGCTGGCCTTGCTGCAACAGCTGGGCCCGGTGCCGCCGCCACCGGTGCTGGAACAGCTCGCCACGCTGCAGGGCATCACGCCCGGCGCCTGCCTGCACTTGGCGCCGGTGCCAGCGCAAGACATCCCCGTTAAAGGCTTGTTGCAGGCGCAACTGCGCTTTGACTATGCGGGTCACCTGGGCTGGTGGGCGGGTCTTGGCAGCACGGTGCTGATTGATGACCCGCAGGGGCGCTTGCTGCTGCACCGCGACACCGAGGCCGAGCTTGACGCCATCACCCGACTGGCCGACTTGGGGCTGCGCGCGGCGGACCACGGCCGCTTTGGCATTCCCGGAGAATCGTCTCAACAAAGCTGGTTGCAATGGGCAGACGCGGGTTTTGCCGTGTTCAAGGCGGCAGGATTTGAAGTCACGCTCGACGCCGCGCTGACGAACTGGATCAGCCGCGCGGACACACTCGACGTCAGCTTGCAGGCTCAGGGCGAGCCCGGTGGCGGCCCGCACGCCCGTGACGACGCCGATGACGCCGATGAAGGCGTCACCTCGCCCTGGTTTGACCTGTCCCTGGGGATGGAGATCAACGGCGTGCGCCACAACATCCTGCCCTGGCTGCCGACGCTGATTGCGCAGGCCGCTGCCAGCCCGCTCGACCCGGCCACCGGCTTGCCCACCATTGCGCCGTTTATCTTTTTGCCCAACACCGCGGGGCAAGGCTTCATCCGCCTGCCCACCGACGCGCTCAAGCCCTGGATGGCCGCGCTGCTGGAGCTGGTGGGCGACCGCAGCCATGACTTCACCGGCGACAGCTTGAAACTCTCGCGCCTGGACGCCATGCGCACCACCGCTTCGCTGGGGGAAGGCGCGGTCTGGGACGGCGCACAGGCTCTGCGCAAGTTGGTCAAGCAACTCAGCGGCCAGACCGAATTACCCGCGGTGCCGGTGCCCGCGAGCGTGCAGGCCAGCCTGCGCCCGTACCAGCAGCAGGGCCTGAACTGGCTGCAGTTTTTGCGTCAATACAGTCTGGGCGGCATCCTGGCCGACGACATGGGGCTGGGCAAAACGTTGCAAACCTTGGTCCACATCCAGGTCGAAAAAGACGCCGGCCGCCTGAAGCACCCGGCGCTGATCGTGGCGCCGGTCAGCCTGATGGGCAACTGGCAGCGCGAAGCGGCGCGCTTTTGCCCCGAGCTGCGCAGCCTGGTGCTGCACGGCAAAGACCGGCACGAGCTGGCCGACAGCCTGCACGACCATGACATCGTCATCACGCCTTATTCGCTGCTGGAGCGCGACCGCGAGCGCTGGCTCAAGACCCAATGGCACCTGGTGGTGCTGGACGAAGCGCAAAACATCAAGAATGCCAGCACGCAGGCGGCGCAGGTGGCGAGCCAGCTGCGCGCGCGGCAACGCCTGTGCCTGTCGGGTACGCCGATGGAAAACCATCTGGGCGAAATCTGGAGCCTGTTCCACTTCTTGATGCCGGGCTTTCTGGGCAGCCAAAAGAAGTTTCAGGACTTGTTTCGCACGCCGATTGAAAAGCAGGGCAATCCGGAGCGCCTGCACCAATTGCGCGCCCGCGTCACGCCCTTCATGCTGCGCCGCACCAAGGCACTGGTGGCGAGCGAGCTGCCGCCCAAGATCGAGACCGTGATGCGCGTGGAACTCACCGGCCAGCAGGCCGATCTGTATGAAACCATTCGCCTGGGGATGGAGAAAAGCGTGCGCGAAGCGCTCGACACCAAAGGCATGGCGAAGTCGCAAATCACGATTCTGGATGCCTTGTTGAAGCTGCGCCAGGTCTGCTGCGACCCGCATCTGGTGGCGCTGGCCGCCGCCAAAAAAGTGAGCAACTCGGCCAAGCTGGAGCGGCTGATGGAAATGCTGCCCGAGATGCTGGCCGAGGGCCGGCGCATCTTGCTGTTCTCGCAGTTCACCAGCATGCTGAAATTGATCGAGGCGGAGCTTCAAAAGCGCAATATCCCATGGGTCAAGCTCACCGGCCAGAGCCAGAAGCGCGACGCCTTGATCGAGCAGTTCACCAGCGGTGCCGTGCCGCTGTTCTTGATCAGTCTGAAAGCCGGTGGTGTCGGCCTGAACCTGCCGCAAGCCGACACCGTGATCCACTACGACCCGTGGTGGAACCCGGCGGTCGAAAACCAGGCGACCGACCGCGCCCACCGCATCGGCCAGACGCAAAGCGTGTGGGTCGTCAAGCTGGTCGCGCAAGGCACGATTGAGGAACGCATCCTGGGCCTGCAAGAGCGTAAAGCGCTACTTGCCGAAAGCATGTACAGCGGCGCGGTCGGGCGCAAACAGCCGCTGTTTTCGGAGAGTGATCTGGCGGAGTTGTTGAAGCCGCTATCTGTTTAATAGCTACTTGCGCAGGTGGGACGGGGGCTGAAGGGTTAAATGGCTTGTAGATAGGGGCGACTGCGATGTGATTTTTGAAAGTTTGACGCTGGCCTGACTTCAGTGCTGTTATTGCTGAAAGACCACTGCGTCCAGCTCGAGGGCATGGATTTTTTCAACGGCAGCATCTGCCTCGGACTGGCTGTCAAACGGTCCCACACGCACCCGGATGCGTTTGCCTTTGCGGGTGTTCAATTCCTGTGTGAAGGCGGCCAGACCTGCAGCCAGCAATTTGGCGTGCGCTTTGCGCGCGTTCGTGTCCTTGGCGAACAACCCCACATTGATATAAAAGTGTTGTGTCGCCACTGGCACAGTGGTTGAAGCCTTTGGCGTTGATACGGTGGGCGTGGTCTCAGGGACGGGCGCCGCCGTGGCGATCATCGGGGCGGAGGCGGGGCTCACGGGTCGTGGCACGGCTACAGGCGCCGATGACGCTAAAGCGGGTGGTGCCATCAATTCTGGCGATGACGCCACTGGGGCCGGTGCGGCTGGTATTGTGGAGGCCGCAGGCGCCGGTTGCGGGGTGAGGTCTGTGACAAGGACGCCAGCCAGCTTGCGTTCTTGTCCCGTTTTTTTGGCCTCCAGCGGCAGTGTCCCGGCTCCGGAAAATGCCAGATAGACCCCCACTGTCGCGCCTGCCAGTGCCACATTGAGCAGAGCCAGCCAGATAAAGCGCCGCCGCGAACCGGCCTGGCGGTTCAGCATGGCGCAGGCCTGCGCCAGGGTGCTGCTCACAGACAGCGCATGGGCCATTTTCTTACGGCTCTCTGCATGAAACAGGACATTGCCAATGAAACCGGGGACCACCAGGCTCAGGACAGCCAGCACCAGCAGCACACTCACCTCCACCGCGTCCGAGAATTGAAACACCAGGATGGCCACACCACCCATGGTTGCGGCATAGACCAGCGCCGCTCGCCACAGTCCCCGAAAAGCCATCCAGTTCAGGGTGTAGAGGCTGGCCGCCCAATTCCAGCTCAGACCGGCCCGGTTCGCCGCTTCGAAGCGCGTAAAAATGGGCAGGTAATAGTCGGCGTTCACCGGTCCAATTGCAGCCCGGTATAGGGCGGTGGTGGCGCGCTCCTCGGAGCGGTCGAGCGTCGTCGCGGTAGAAGCGGGCATGTCTGATTTTGGCACGGCGACGGCAGCTGGTCGGGCGCAAACAAGCGCTGTGTTCTGAGAGTGATCTGGTGGAGTTGTTGAATCAGCTATCTATTTAGTAGCTACTTGCGCTTATTCCACGGGGGCTGCAGGGTAATTTGATATAAATTATTGGGAATGAGCGCGACTGATAAGAAGTGGACACTCAAGCCAAAAAGCTCCGAACAAACCCGTCATCCGACAAGGATAGCGATCTGTCCGGTATTGCTTTGAGGCGAGCTGTGCCCGTGGGCTTTGGACGTGGCTTTAAAAACTTTCCCAGTCATCACCGCCCGCTTTGGCGGTGCTGTCAGGTACAGCCCTGGGCGATGTAGCCGACGTACTTGGTGCTGCCCGTTTGGTCGGGGCTTTGACCTTGGCCGTGGCCGTGTGAGCAATGGCTCGAGGTTGGCTGTAGTTCGCCGGCGGGGCGGCATCGGGAGGGCTGTCGGAAGCAAAGCCACCCTGTCCCTGCTCGAGTTTGAACACGGCCACCGTCTGTACCAGATCATGCGCCTGCGATTTGAGGCTGGACGCAGCCGCCGCCATTTCTTCCACCAGCGCAGCGTTTTGCTGCGTCGCCTGGTCCATCTGCGTCACGGCCTCACCGACCTGCGCCACGCCCTGGCTCTGTTCATCGCTGGCCGCACTGATCTCGCCCATGATGTCGGTCACGCGCCGGATGCTACTCACCACATCATTCATGGTGAGGCCTGCCTGATCCACCAGCGCTGAGCCCTGCTCAACCCGCTCGACGCTGGCATTGATCAGGCTCTTGATTTCCTTGGCGGCGTCTGCAGAGCGTCCGGCCAGGGACCGCACTTCACTGGCTACCACAGCGAAACCACGTCCCTGCTCGCCAGCGCGCGCCGCTTCCACGGCCGCGTTCAGAGCCAGGATGTTGGTCTGGAAGGCAATGCCATCGATCACACTGATAATGTCCGAAATTTTGCGCGAGGCGGCATTGATACCCTTCATGGTGTCCACCACCTGGCTCACCACCTGACCGCCTTGGATGGCGACGGTGGAAGCACTCTGCGCCAGCTGGTTGGCCTGTTTGGCGTTGTCGGCGTTTTGCTTGACAGTGGCGCTGAGCTCTTCCATGGAGGCGGCGGTTTCTTCCAGCGCGCTGGCCTGCTGCTCGGTGCGGGCGGAGAGATCCTGGTTGCCCTGGGCAATCTCGGCGCTGGCCGTGGCCACGCTCCCGGAGCCTTGGCGCACAGTGCTGACCACGCGGGTCAAAGACGCTTGCATGCGTTCCACCGTTGCCAGTACGCTGGTGCTGTCGCCACTGCGCAGTTGCAGATGGGTGCCCAGATCGCCGTCGGCAACGCGGCTGACGGCATCGCATAGCTCGGCGGGTTCGCCGCCCAGTGAGCGTGACAGGTTACGGGTAATCGCCCAGCCCACACCCGTGCCAATCAAGAGCATCAACAGCGCAAGGCTGATTAATACCGTCATTGATGCTGCGGCCTCAGCTGCGGCATCATTTGCCAGTTTTGCAGCGACGTTTTGCTGTAGCGCCATCGAATCACCGACGGCCTTGAATAAGGTGTTTTGCAGGTTTTGCACTTCGCCCATCAGCTCGCTGCCAGCGCTCGCGTCCGCGCCGCGGCTGGCAAGCTCGGAGACTTTATCGATACCAGTGTAGTAGCGAGGCCCCGTCTCTTTGATGATTTTCAAGAATTCAGTGGCTTGGGGCGAATGAATGGATTGTTCCAGCTGTGTCAAGAGCTTGGCGTTAGCGGCCCGACTTTCTTCAATTTTCTTCTTCTCGCCGTTACGAAGGTTGTTGTCCTGCGTAATGACCATGTTTCGCACGGAGCTTGCCACGACGTTGAGGTTGTCCTTGTACTCGGCAAACTGGAATGTTTTGACCATGCGGTTATTGGCCACCTCATCCAGATTGCTGGCCAGCGTGCGCATTTTGAGCGCCCCAAAGACCGAAATAGCAGTGCCGATCAGGACGATCGTGCCAAAGCCTAGCGCCAGACGGGTTGAAACTTTCATGTTGGTAAAAAATGCCATGGGGTCCTCTGGAGTTCTTGAAATCAATGGGAGATGGAATTGATCAGCCCCATGCCGGCGCTGCTCATTAGTTTTTCGATGTCGAGCAGGATCAGCATGCGATCCTGAACCGAGCCGATGGCCAGCACATGGTCGCTGCCGATGGCCGAGGAAAATTCGGGTGCTGGATGCAGTTGCTCGGGTGTCAAGGTGATCACATCGGAGACGCCATCAACGACCATGCCGACGACCTGGCTGCCAATATTGAGCACGATGACCACGGTAAAGGTGTCGTAGTTCACCTGTTCGAGCTTGAACTTGATCCGCATGTCAATGATGGGAACGATCACGCCGCGCAGATTGATCACGCCCTTGATGAAGGCCGGTGCGTTGGCCATCCGGGTGGGCGGTTCGTAGGAGCGGATCTCCTGCACGCACAGGATGTCCATGCCGTATTCTTCGTCTCCGAGCTTGAAGGCCAGAAATTCCCGAATAGAAGTGACGACCGCCCATGGGGGTGCCGCGGGGCGTTGTTATGCTGGACTGAACGACAGCGTGCTGACTCATGCAGGGATCTTTCTATCGCTTGGCTCACTGGGTGCCGCACTTGTGCCCTGGGTGATTTTTTGTTTGAACGATGGGAGTGTTATCGGCATAACTCTTGATAATTCAAGAGTTATTCGCATGTCCTTGAGTTGCAAAACGTGCCCTTCGTATGAAGCATAAAACATTGCAGCAAAAGCCCGCGACAGAGCGATGACGGTCACGGGTTCGACTGCTCACGGTCAAGGGCCCATCAGGCAGCAAGGCGAGGTGGCAGTGTTTCGGACTAAGGAGAGCGCGGCAATGGTTGCCGACTTCGCCCTGTTGGCGAAGTCAGAGGGCATCAGTTGGACTGGACCCGTTTTAGGCAACCCCGCTACCACTTTGCACGAATGCGTCAGGCCGGAAGCTTTGCGACCCCGTCTTTCGATCGGGTGTGCTTTTGAACTTGGACGCATTGTATATTTACCAGTATTTTCGCGATAACTGCCGCAGTAGCTGTGGCGATACCCCTTGGTCAGATGTTCACTATCTGGCTGTCGCCCTCGTCTGCGCGTCGGCAGGATCCCCGGTGCCTCAGGCAGGGCCTGGCCGCTGCCTCCCATCAGCGGCCCCTTCAAAGCCCCCAGTCATACTCAATCGTCAGCGGCGCATGGTCGGAGAATTTTTCCTCTTTGTAGATGGCCGCTGATTGGGCGCCTGCGGCGAGCCCGGCTGTGGCCAGGTGGTAGTCCAGCCGCCAGCCCACGTTCTTGGCATAGGCCTGGCCCCGGTTACTCCACCAGGTGTAGGCTTCGTCCGTGGCGCTGGGGTGCAGTTGCCGGTACACGTCCACCAGTCCGGCTTCGGTCAACAACTTCGTCATCCAGGCCCGCTCTTCGGGTAAAAAACCCGAGTTTTTGCGGTTGCCTTTCCAGTTTTTCAGGTCAATTTCCTGGTGCGCGATGTTCACGTCACCGCACAGAATGAACTCGCGCCCGGTCTTGAGCTGCGCCAGGTGCAAATAGAACTCTTCCAGAAAACGAAACTTGGCCTGCTGGCGTTCCTCGCCGGACGAGCCGCTGGGGAAATAGCAACTGATGATGGAGCGCCGGGCCGCGGGTGTGTCAAAGCGCAGTTCCACGTAACGGCCCTCGACGTCAAATTGGGACGAGCCGTAGCCGACCCGCACATCGCTGGGTTCGTGCCGGCTGTAGAGGCCAACACCGGAGTAACCCTTTTTCTCGGCAAAATGAAAGTGGCCGCGCAGGCCGGCCAGATGCTCAAATCGGTCTTGCAGGTCCAGGGCCTGGGCCTTGACCTCCTGTACACAAATACAATCAGGCTGAGTTTTGGTGAGCCAGGCTTCCAGGCCTTTGGCGGTAGCAGAGCGGATGCCATTGAGGTTGAGGCTGGTTAATTTAAACAAGGAATTCCCCGATGTCGATAAGTGTTGGAACTAAAACCGGCGCCGCCCTCGTGCCGGACACATTGGCCCAGGAGTTTGTGCAGTTTGCGCTGGATTGTGGTGTTTTGCGTTTTGGTGAATTCAAAACCAAAGCCGGTCGCCTGAGCCCCTACTTCTTCAATGCCGGCTTGTTTGATGATGG
>Ga0209913_1000456_pt1 | contig 34973 bp, 45 predicted proteins | sample PersoiDNA2013203_FD_185805 | JGI IMG/M metagenome (GOLD analysis project Ga0209913, IMG submission 185805) | Permafrost soil microbial communities from the Arctic, to analyse light accelerated degradation of dissolved organic matter (DOM) -... | ecosystem: Environmental > Terrestrial > Soil >... | reverse complement strand
GAACTTGGGCATCTGATTGAAGCTGCGAACATGGCTTCAGCAACCGATTCGCGAGGACCGGTCCTGACAATTTTGAAGAGGAAGCAGGCGTGAAAAATAGAGAAGTCACGCAAAAGTCACGCACATGGAAAAGGCCAATGCTGTGAACATTGGCCTAAGTCATTGAAAAATATGGTCGGGACGGAGTGATTCGAACACTCGACCCCTAGCACCCCATGCAAGCGGACACCTCTACAGCCCGCTAACTACAAGGCTTCGCGCCTGGCGCTCGCTGCAACGATGCCCAACAGTGCGCAACCGTATTTTACAAAGTCACTCGTAAAGTCACTGAGCCTTTTTGGCCCCCTCCCCCGGCGTCCTACTGACCGAACACCATCGACGAGAACGAAGAGTTCATCAGGCTGACCATGTCCGTCCTCTTGGCTCCCGACTGATCAGGCGGTCAGCGAGCTATCACCCTGGCATATGCCTGGCAGAAGTACGGCGCGCACCACTAAAGAATCACCCTGAAAACAGAAAGCACATCATCAAATCTTAGTCAAAGCCTGTACAATTATTGCCAATTTTCAAGAGAGCAAAATCATGGATGTAGGAAAAACAAAGGGCTCTTTTAGCTCTCTCGCGCTATTCATAATTACCATACTGCTAGTTTTAGCCGCGCGCTATCACAGCCTGGACTTCGTCCAGCGCTCTCTTTGGGCCGAGGATGGAAATATTTTTTACAACGGGGCGAACCTACTAGGGCTGCGCAGCCTATTTGAGCCCTACGCGGGGTACTTGCACGTATACCCTCGATTGATTGCGCTGATTTCTTCACCACTAAATCTAAGCGCAATCCCATACGCCTATTTCTTCGGCTGGATTATGGCATTTGTTCTAATGAGGTGGGCAATAAGTGTGGCGTTTTCCGAGTCTCAACATGCAAACAAATTAGCATTTTTTGTACCCGCACTTCTCCTATTTATGCCTCACAGCGGAGAAACTTTTCTTTCGCTGACTAATACTCAATGGTGGATAGCTATATCACTTGCCATAATGGCTTCCACGCCCGAAAAATTCGGCAAGGGATCAATCCCCATCTTAGTGCTGATGACTCTTACAGGTCCATTTTGCATACTGTTTGCCCCTGTGTGCGCCATCAGAAGCATACAGACTAAAAGATACTGGGTATTAGTGCCCATAATCTTAGGAGCTGCAATTCAAGCATACTTCCTAACGGAATCACCAAGACCATCGCAAGCGCTTGATCCAGATATAGACCACTGGCTAGTATTTTTAAATAACATCGTTCTATTTGGGGGTGGGAACACGCTTACTCTAATTGCCTCAGTCGCTTTTTGGGTGTCTACGATGATAATCGTATTAAAGTCAGAGTATCGATACAAGGCTATTATTGCATGCGCAGCCATTGCGCTAGCTGCTTCCGTTTACTCCATGAAAGGTATCATAGGAATTCTTTCTCCTTATGGTGACGGATCGAGATACTTTGTAATTCCTTTTGCTTTGCTTGCAGTAGCAACATTTTCATGCGAGGCATATGGGCGCACTTTACTCATAGCATGTATGTCGCTGTCTGTTATATTTTTTAACTCGAACCGTTTACAGCCTCAAGTTGACATGAACTTTACTACTTATGTAGAGCTTTCGAAATATGAAGCCACTCTAATCCCATTAGCTCCTAGAAGTCCGGCACCTCCTGGATTCTATCTGAAAGCCGAATCAGGCATCACTAGGCCGAGCCAATATTCAGACTATCAAGTGGTAGATAGCGTAGCAAAACTAGAAATTAACGCATGCAATAATAGCGGCGCAGTCGGTCTGTTAGGGACGGTCGAGCTTTTACGCTCAGGAAACGTGACACTGAGCATTAAAGAGAATGGGTCAATTATAGAAGAAACGCGCAATTACCCGGCTGGCGTGCAACGAATCCAGCTCGCCACTAAAAAATCTCTAGGCCCCGCCGACCTCGAAATAAAATCAGAACGTGGAGTTCTTGCATCGGGGCCCATCAGGGCTAAGTTGATTTGTATGTAGCGGAAAAGCATTTTCCGCTCGCGCCATGGAAATTCGCGGGCGGCTGAAAAACTACGACGATTACCGGTGCAACAGATTGGTTAATCCGGCACCGCTAATGCCAACACCTTCGATGACTTTTCATGCAGAGCCTCTCTGTCCTCTGCGCCGCTTGGTAAGGGGCTTTGGCACCTTTAGATTCCCCCGAAAGCCCCTACTGGGAAATTAGCTGGTACAGAAAGTGGTACTAGCTACACACCCTACCACGGCGCCCTGCCGAACCAACACAATCCCCTATCGACACACATTTATCACATAAGACTGTAGCGCCTTCAAGGCTGCTTGATCAGCGATGATCCCGGCGCGGATATCGAAAACAGTTGATCCAGCAGCCGCAGAGAGTTCGACGGTGCTTGCATCGCCCAGGCCGGAGACACTGGAGGGGCTGGACACGTCGCTGCCACCGGAACGACAACTTCCCGCGATGCGCAGCCGGCGAGCAGAGTCAGCAGCAGCAGCGCGCCATTTTTCATTTTCAGCGAGACCATCGGTCTTCTCCTTCTGGGATTTCTGGTCAAGGTCGGCAAGCGCCTGTTCGGCGCGCTGCTGCTTGTCGAGCACCTGGCGGACCTGGGCGGCCCCGGCATTGGCGATGTTGGTTAGATCGGTCTGATGGCTGGCATTGCTGTCGGCGATGATCTTGCCGTAGCTGTTGGCCTGCCACATCCAAGCACCTGAGGCGCCGATCAGCAGCGCGACTATATAAGGAAGGATCTTCATGCCAGAACCTTCAATGCCTTGTCGTACAGCGCCTGGCGGTCGTCCTGGCCGGTGAGACCACCATTTATGCGCCGGGTGATCCTCACGAAATCGCTCTGGTCCGCCAGCGTGTTCAGCCCTTTCATAGACCAGAACCAGGCCGCCGACATCGCGGCGTACTGCGGCTGCTCCAGCAGTTCAGGTTGATTTATCAGATCCTGGCCCAGAGCTTCCCCGCACGCGGCGTAGTTGGCACGGCCGGTGATCTGGATCAGGCCGCGGCCACGGTACTTGGAGCCGTCGCCAGCGATGGTATTGCCAAGGTCAGCGCGGCCTTCATAGCCCTTCTGCTGCGCCGTCGGCTCCCACAACTCTTTCAGCCAGCGGAACTGCCCCGACTCGTGCCCGACCTGGGCGATGAATGCCGCGGCGCGCAGCGTGCCGACAATACCGTAACGGTTCATGGCCGTGTTCAGAGCAGGAACAAAAACGCCGGCTCGAGGGCCGGCATTCGGGAGGATCTGCAGCAACTGCTGCTGGGTGATGGGCATACAAGCTCCTAACATGAGTAGCCCGCACTTGGCGGGGGTTGTGGTGCGCGACCGCTACGCCAGGCTGACGACTTTGACTGGCTTAGCGGCTTTCTTCGTTTTCTTGCCCTTGGCTTTGGCCTTGCCCTTTTTGCCGCCGTTGCACTCGACGGTGGTGGACCAACCGGCCTGGGTGTATGTCTGCTCGACTGAATCCACCAGATACTCGCCATCAAGCCCCACCTTGAAACCCTGGGCATTGATTGAGCGCTCAGCAAACAGATCCGTACGCCCGGGCATTTCGAGGCGCACACCGGCCGTGGAGCGGTTGAACGCCGCCAAACGGGCTTTAGCTGCGGACTCGGCGGCGGTTTTGTTCGGGTGAATATGCCGGTCGGTGTGCACCGCCGGCAGGCCATCCGGCACGTCGTCATTCTCCAGGGAGACCACAGACAACTTGCCTGTCTTTTTGTCCTGATGCTTGGCCGCCACGGTCTTGTGCGCGTTACGGTCGCCCAGGCGAAACTGCCAGCGACTTACGTCGCTGCGCGTGATGGTGATCGCGCCAATCACCTTGCCACTGGCACTCAGCCCCGCTTGGCGCTGCATCACCATCAGTTTGCCGTCGCCCACCTTGGCGGTGCAGTCGTATTGCTTGGCCAGGCGCGTGACAAAGCTGAAGTCAGACTCGTGGAGCTGGTCAGCCCGGGCGACTTTCGTGGCAATGGTGCAGGCCGGCGTCCAGCCGTTGCGGGCCGCGATGTCGGAAACGATTTTCGACAGCGGCACATCTTCCCAGCTACCGCTACGGATCGACTTGCCGGTGCCGCGCATGTCGCTCGCCTTGCCCCGGATAACGATGGTGTCCGGCGGGCCGGAAACCTCGATTTCATCGACCACATAGCGACCCAGGCGCACCAGGGAGGTTTCGGCATAGCCCAGGTAGACCTCAATCCCGGCGCCACGCTTGGGCAGCGTTACCAAGCCGTCACGATCATCAATGCGCAACTCAAACTCGTCCGACTCCATGCCGGGCTTGTCGGTGGTGCGCAACAGCAAAAGCCGATCGTTAATCAGCGACGTGATGTCGGAACCGTTCGCGACGATTCTAAATTGGGGAGTCATAGGGCATTGGCCAATAAAAAACCCGCACTGGGCGGGCTTTAGGGAAAGGGGGCGTTCCGCATAACGGAACAACGGCGCAGCCGATAGAACCGAATCAATCCCACAGGGCCACTTGCTCATCCACAGGGCCTGGCAGATCCGGCAAGACAATCAGCACGCCAGCACGGTAAGGCTGATCCTCATCCGCCAAGCCCTGATTGGCCGCAAGCACTGCCTCGACACTGCCCACCAGATGGCCATAGAAGTTATGACAAATGGTATCGAGCAGATCCCCGTCAGATGTTCTGCATGTCGTCGCCATAGCGCACAAACTCCAAGGTAAATGCCTGTTTGCGAGGGATACCACCCTGCATAAGCGCGCTTTGGTCTTCGTCAACGCTCGTGAGACACCAGGTGCCCAGCACAACACCATAGCCCGTGGTCAGGGTTACCGGCTTGAGCTGGGAGCCTATCGAACGCAGCGTGTTTAGCTGTCCTAGGCCGCCCCGATAGCCCGGGAAAATATCGCCCTTGAGGGTGATTTTCTCGTCACCCATGCCCACGGCCTGCTGGGCCGACCGGCGCGTCAGGCGCTCTTGCGAGGCCCAGCGGTACGCCGTCGAGCGGCGCAGCGAATCAAAGGCCGCCGTATCAAGGTTGAAGTAATACGGCTGCGCCTTCGGATCCAGCGGCTGAATGATCAGCAGGTGGGGGAAAGGCTTCACAGCCTCTTTCGCCGGCGTTGCATCCGTGGCGAATGCACCGGTGGGAATGATGTTGGCCAGTGACGGGTCAATCATTCCGGCGATCTTGTTGATAGCGGTTGCCGCCCTCCCCGCCTGCTCTTTTAGCGTGCCCATGCGCTCATCAATCTGCGACAAGGCGCGGGAGGCACGATTGTAGGTTGCGATAACCTTTCCAACCTTGGCCTGGGCTGTAGAAATCCCGCGCATGACTCGCTGTAGCTTCGCCCCCACCGCAGGACCAATAAACGGCAGATCCTCCAGTTCATTGGCCGCGCCGGTGATTTCGCTGATCGCACCGTTTACCGGCCCCATCATGCCATCGATACTGCGCCGGCCCGCTTCGCCGGCCGAGGCCAGATACTTCAGGCCGGACTGTAGCTGTGCCAGTGATTCCATATTTCCCCCTTAGACATGCGGCGCGTCGTAGAGCTTGCGGTTTTCGAGTTGCTGGGCGATTTCCCGTTGTTGCTGCTCCATCAGCGGCCGCAACTGGGCAATGATCTCGTTTGGATCCTTCACATCGCCTTGCACCGTCAGCGTGATGGGCGCGTGAATATCCACCTTGGTCTCGAACTTCGCCGGCTGCACCTTCGCAACCACGGCCGCCGCAAGTGGCGCAGCAACCACGTCGGCATTGGCTTGGGGCATCATCATGGACCGCGCGACATCTCCCGGATTAACAACGCCAGGTGCTGCCGACAACGCACCTTGACCTGGGTTGGTCAGCATCAGCGGCCCGGTGCGCGAAGGCGCAAACGACTTGGCGATATCCCCCAGCACTGGCGGAATGTCCTTGCCGGCATCCTTCATCATCAACGGACCGGCCACGGGCATGACCTTCTTGCTTTCGTCAGAGCCAAACATCGACTTGCCGATGGCACCGCCCAGGGCATCACCACCCAAGCTCCCCAGATAGCCACCAATCAGGCCGCCCAGGATGGTGCCAATTACCGGCACCGCTGAACCAATGGCCGCACCGGCCGCCGCACCGGCGAGCGTGCCGGCAAGACCTCCAGCCGCCGCGCCATAGCCTTCGGCTTTTTCGTCCTGGGTTTCAGCGTTGTCGTAAGTGTCTTTGACCTTAAAACCGGCTTCTATCACGGCCAACACTGCCGGCCCCTTCATGCCTGCCCCAATGCCACGCCCAAGGTTTCGACCACCACGGCCGCCGCCCTTCCCCTTACCTTTTCCATCCTTGCCGCCAGCGTCATCGACGCCGCCCATATCCATGCCGCCAGATCCGCCAACGGGCATGTTGGTGACAATGACTTTTTGCGGGATGTTCGGATTACCCATCAGCGAGCCGCGCCCAATGTTGAGCAGGCCCTTGGCAATCTTGAATCCGCTCATAGCGGTCTGAAAAGCGATCACCGCCGCCACAGCGGCGCCGATCCCCGTCACAACCCGGGGCGACTCGTCCGAGAGCTTGGCCAACCCCTGGGTGACGTAGGCCAAACCATCCGCCACCTTGTCCGTTACCGGTCGGAATGCGTCACCAATGGCGCGCATGGCTTCGTCCATGCCCTGGGCCATTTCTGCCCATTTCTGAGCCGACGCCTGCCGGCGCTCCTCAAGGTTCTTATCAAGGATCCCTGTGGCCGAGGCCGAGTCTTTCTTGAGCTGGGCGTACAGTTCTTTGTTCTGCATGTAGGCCGTCAAAGCGCCCTTAACCTGCATGTCCGCGAACAGATCCCCGGTCCGCAAAGCCTGCTCCAGGGACGCAATCATGGCCTTGGCTTTCTCGGGGTCAGTTTCCTTACTGATCTTCGCTGTAGCGGCCGCCATCTCGGCGGCCTTCTTCGGATCCGTCGCCGCAATGTACTTCTGTGCCAGCTCAAAGCTGGATTCAAGGGTGGATTTACCATTCTGCAGGCCGGTATTCATCGACCCTTGGTAGTCAATCCCGGCGTCCTTGTAGGCTTTGACCGTATCGCCCGAACCGATTTTCTCCATCCAGTTTTTGAGGTTGTTGGCCGCTTCATCAGCGCCGCCGGCGGTCTTCATTTGCACCTGAAGCATTGAGCCCAGTTGCGTGACCGCATCCATGCCGGTAATGCCGATCTTGCCCATACCCGCCAACAACTCGGGGAACCAACGCGCCATGTCGGCCGCTTCGAAGCTACCCGCCTGGCCCTGATAGGCGATGGCCTCCAGTGCCTTTTGCATCACGGCCGGGTCGGAGATTTTGGCGTTCTGCCCCAGGGCGTTGATCATGCGGGCCGTTTCGCCGCCGTCCGAACCCTGGCCAATCGCGAACTTGGCCGCAACTGGCGCATATGACAGGGCCTTATCCAGCTCCATGCCGGCACCCACCAGGGCGTTGACCACCTCGGCCACCTGATTGCGCGCCATACCGGTATCACGCGAAGTGCCGATGATCGTTTTCGACATCTGCGCTTCTTCGGGCTTGTTGGCAATGTTCGCCTTGATCGCAATGTCACGAATGATCGCGCCGTAATCCGCGCTCACTTTCGTGGGAATGGCCATCGCTGCCGTGGCGGCCGCCGCCTGGCCAATGCTACTTTTCATCTGCTGCTTACCAGCATCGAGCTGCATATGGCCCTTGGCCTTAAACTCGGCCTTAGTCGCCGCCTGCCCCATGGCCGCGTAAGCCTTGGTCAGGTTGCGCACCTCAACGCCCTGCTTACGCAGGCCGTCCAGATTGCTCTCCAGCTTTCGCCGCAGAGCTTCAGCGCCTTTGTCGCCGGCCATGTGAGCTTTGCGCCATTCATCGCGAAGGCGCATGGTTTCACCAATGGTTTTTTCCAGCACCCGCGCCCGGGAACCTTGTTCCTCCAGCTTCTTGATTTTGTTGCTGACGTCCTTGAACGCCGCCCCTACCGTCGAGCTGACAGCCCCGCCAATGACCAGGCCGAGAGCAAGTTTGTTTGCCATGTGCGTGCCCTATACGTCGGGAAGATCAACAGCGGCTCAATCCGTGAGCCACCACACCATCACGTTAAAGGGCATGGCCAGGATCTCGGCAGACGAGAAACCCGTCTCTTTTGCCAAGCGCTTGGCCAGCACCTTAAGCGTGCCCTCGTTACACGTCGTCTTCTTCAACCAGGCGAAAATAGCCAGCCTGAAGGCGCATGTAATCCTTGTATTTGAGGCTGGTGAGCTCTGCCTCTGTAGCCGTGAGCAGACTGCAAAACAGGTTCAACTCCACCTTTTCATGGTCACCATTGCCGGCGATTTTGGCGGCCATAACGTCTTTTACGCTGGGTGCGCGCATCATCAGTTTGTCGGTCAAAACGCCATTGAGATTGGCCTTGTGCTTGAGCGTTACGGTAACGCCATCGTCACTCAGGACCAGCCAGGACGGGAGCGGTGCAGCGAGAGATACGTTGGACATGTCATCAATCCTTAAAGGCCCAGGGCCGAACGCTCAGCGGCCAACTGATCAACACCGTTGATCACCTGCACCATGTTGGCAAAGTCGATTTCGTACATCACGCGCCCGTCGATTTCGAGCTTGTAATAGGTGACGGCCATGCCGTGCTTGATTTCGGACTTATCGCCTGGCTTCCAATCGCCCATGTCCACTTCTTTGAGCGAGCCGCGCAGCGTCACAGTTACCGCCTTGACCGTGCCTTTCTGGCCCTTGAACGATGCGCGAAAAACAGCGTTGCACGCCGTTTGATCCGCCAGGCCGAAAAACTTCAGCGACTCTTTGCGCACACCATTTGTGGTCCATGCCGCCTCCAGCTTTTCCAGGCCGGTAGGCAGGTCGACAGGGCCGCTCATACCGCCGCCCCGGTATTCCTCGGATTTGGTCGCCAGCTTGGGCAGCGTCATGGACGGCACATCACCGGAAAAGCTCACGCCATCAAGGAACATGACGCAGTTGGTCAACATTTCAGGAATCATTGCTCGGCCCCCTTAGGCTGCTTCAAGTAGTTCGGTCAGCCACTCGTTGGTGACCTCGATCAGGAAATTCGGGTTTTCTGCCGGCGGCACGTCGGTGAAGCGAATGCGCCAGAAGACTTTGCCCTGCTCGATTTGGCTGGCCGTGTTCATCTCGGTGTCTGCATAGACTTCGAAGTTGATCACAGCACCGGCGTTCTTCTGATCGCGCATGAAGGATTGGAGCCCTTCAGTCACGTCAGACACATAGGTTTTCGTGATCGAGCGGTCTACCGCCCACTTGTGGCCAGCCTGGATCGCATCCATGAGGATGTCGCAGGTACGCACACGGGTGACGAACGACCACTTGGCATCAGCCGAACAAGTGCGGTTACCCCACAGGCGGTAGCCGCCGTCACGGATGATCGTGGTGATGTTCGCGTTATTGAGCAGGTTGGCCCGGCACGTTGCGTCGCCGTCCAAGTACTCCACCGGCCGGGTGGTACCGGTGATGCCTACGAACTCTTTGTTCGATGGCGACGCCCAGTAGCCGTACTCGGCATCAGTCCACGCAAACAAGCCAGCAGTCCAAGCCGATCCCGGGGCATCCACGGTTGCGCTTTCGACGGTGCTCCAAAACTGCACACCCGGATCCACCAGAAAAATGCGCCTACTACCGAAGTTCAACGCGTAGGCCATAGCGGCCTCGTCGGTGGTGTTCGGGCCATCAATGATTGCAAGCGCGCGCAACTTGCCGGCCAGCGCATCCATGGCGGTGGCCACCGCCTGCGTGGCCGAGTGCCCTGGGGCGATCAACAGCTTGGGCTGGGCGTTATGCCGGCTCTTGCCGTCCAGTAGCGCCTGAAGGCCCGTGCGCTGCCCATCGGCCAGAACGCCACCAATGATGGCGGACGTTTGAAGCGCGGCGTCAGCGAGCTTAGGAACGCCAATGGCGACGATTGCAGCCTTGGCCCGCACATAGATCGCCTGACAAGCGCGGGTAATCGCCGAGTCAGCCCCGAACGCTGCAATGGCTTCACGCTCGGACGTGATCAGCTTCAGCTCGCCGGCCTTGGCATTACCGCCACCAAGAATGCCCGGGGTGAAGGTGTCGCACAGGCCGATGATCGAGGACGACGGGAGCGAGATGGTGCGCGCGCCGGTGTCGATCAGAGAAGTGGTGATGCCGTGAAAGAAACTCATAAGGCTCAATCTCCAGAAACGAAAAAGCCCCGCATAAGCGAGGCCGTAGGTTGTTCGTGTTGCGCGTAACGGAAAAGAAAATACCCCGACAGTGCGGGCCTTTATTGGACTGCTTCAGAAAGCCATTCAGGCGCGATAGGCCTACGATCTTGGTTTGGGAAATCCACTAACCCGGGGTAGTCCCGCAGACTCAGGCGATAAACCTGTAGCGCTTTATATTGCTCATCTAAAAGAGTCGTGCCGTTGTCCGCCTCCACTTCATCTCGGTGACGAACGACCAAGGGGTCAGTAGCGGCTAACTGAGCATCGCGCCAAACTCGCTCCCGCCTTGCAACCTCTTCCGCGCTTGGTGGCGGACGATCAGCGGAAAGAGGAAGACCATCGCCCCCACTACAAATAACTTTCCCCTCGGATTGCAACGTTAAAAGCTCAAGGTATTGAGCCTCGGTGATCTCTACTAGCTCATTCTCCGGCGGCAATGAACACTTAGGGTTGGCCACTAGAATCTTTGGAGGGCAGGCTTGCGGATCGAGCACGTCAACAAGGGGGGGGTCAAAATCCCCCAGGCCTTCCGGAACCCAATTTGGGTCAGGAATGCTAATTGTTGGATGCTCCCATTGCGGGTCCGAAACCAAAACCAAACGCGGTCCGTGTATTTCCTCAATATAAAATCCGCAACTTGCCCCATGAAAATATACAACCATTCTAATACCCCTCCGCTTCGACAATAAGAGTTAACCCATATTGAACGGCAGTACTCCACTCATCTACACGCAACTTGCACCCGCTAGTTGTTAGCTCGGAATAAGAACACGACAGCGTTGCCGGAGACCCTGTATTTTGAAGCACCGATATCTTTACCGAATCTGCTTGAGTAGCAAAAGCCACTGGAAAGGCCACAGAGCCAGCCCAAGCTGTTGAAACATCCCCCAAATAAACAGATACCCGCTGACGCAAAAGACCCGTATCGGCGCACCGCCACCAACCAGGTATCCCTTTCGCACAGGTATTGCGAGGCAGCTCCGAGCGAGCCACCAAAAGAACGTTACCGCCGCCTTTTTGGTGCATATAAGGTAGCGATGGTTCGTTACTTATCAGGCCTACCGCATCAACCCAGTCGCCGTCAGGTTTAGCGTCGACCTGAGTCCTTCTTGCTAAGTGAACAATTGAATTGGGAGATTTTAAAAAGTATGGGTAGTTCAAATCTCCGCTTACGAAACCAGCAGCAACAATACCATCTGCCGCAACTCTTTGATTAAGAAGCTCGTCAGATTTAACTTTGGTGTAGGCATCAGCAATACCATAACCCTGCATTGTGGAAGGCTTATCCTTCAAACTTTCGAAGGTATGCACATGAGCTGCCGGAGCAAGGTTAATAATTCCACCAACGCCTCCGTCAGGCTTTCTTTCCAGAAAATACGGCTTACTAATATCTCCGGAGACAAAGCCAGCCGAAATAATCGTATCCGCTGCGACTCTTTGCTCAAGAAGTTCGTTAGCTTTAACTTTGGTGTAGGCATCGGTAATGCCATAACCCTGCATTGTGGACGGCTTATCCTTCAAACTTTCGAAGGTATGCACATGAGCTGCTAGAGCAAGGTTAATAATTCCACCAACGCCTCCGTCAGGCTTTCTTTCCCGAAAATACGGCTTATTAATATCTCCTGAGACAAAGCCAGCAGAAATAATCGTATCCGCTGCAACTCTTTGGTCAAGAAGCTCGTCAGCTCTAGACTTTGTATAGGCATCAGTAATGCCATAACCTTCTAATGTGGACGGATTCAACCCATCAACAACAATTCCGCGCTCATTGATCTGCACCTTTGTGTAACTACCCGCACGCCGGCCGCCCGGCAGCACATTTACAATGGAGCTATCAACGTAAGAGCGCGTGGCCAAAACGACAGCAGGGTCTATTTTAAGAACAATATTCGCGGTACTAGCGACGATAAAGTTCATCCGAATAACTTGGGTTTTCCCGGTCCCCTGAACCAACAGAGGCTTGAAGCTCGGAGCGCAGTTGGCTACTGCCACCATGTCCCCGTCTGCGTCATACAGAGCTAGTTCTCGGATCCATTTACCACCCACGTCGGCCGGAATAACCTGCTCTGTAATAATGATGTTTGGGTTGGCCGAATCCGGGCGAACCTGATTGACCGGCGCCCGGCGCCACTCATTAATCAGCTTCGTCTGAGCGCGGTTTGGGATGGGGTCGGTATCATTAGCGTCACCGACGCCCATCTGCGCAAACGTCCAAGAAAGGCCAAGCGCCGTTGCGTTTGCCTGTTTTGCCTCACCCACAGCCGTGAGGATGGCGAAGAACTGACTGTTCTGATCAATCATGGGTACACGTCCAGGGTGTCAATTTCATCAATGCACATGACCAGTCCGTAAGAGCCGATCACCTCGATATCACGGGGAGTTGGTGGGTAAACGTCGATCACTTCACCCTCATCGACACAGGCGCCGACATGGATGTATCCACTGGTTTCCAGACTGATCGCCAGGCCCGTCATTTGACGAGTGACAGGTTTGGCGTCATCAATGAGCCGGGTCAGCTCCTGATACATTTCCTCGGTAATGCCGGTATCCAGCACGCCGACCTTCAGCGCGAAAGTTCCCGGCACGCCCTCCGGCACCGTCTGCCACCACTCAATGACCTCGATCAGATAGCCCAGCGGCTCGACCACACGGCGCAGCGCGCCAATCGTGCCTTTGTGCTTATGGATGTAGTACGAGGCTTTGATTGCTGCGCGCTTGGTCGCCTCGCTCCACCGATAATCCCAGCGGTCGACCGACCAGGCCCACGCCAGATGCAGCAGCAAATGGGCCGGACACGTATCGGCGTTGTAGAGCGTGCGCAACGGAACAATGGTTTTCTCGTAGAGAGCTGCCTCCATGGCCCGCTCTAGCTGTGTGCTATTGCTGGGCAGTAGGCTTTTCATCCGCCAACCTCACGCTGTAACCAGTGCAGTACGCGGCCTGGGCTTTAGTAGGGGCCAGGTCGACCCACCCGGGCAGCTCGACCCGCGAAACACCTGCAACGTGTAGCTGGGCGTCAATGGCAGAGCGCGCCACCTCAACGCCCAGGCGCTTACGAGGGTTGATCCAGCCAGCCAAGCGGCTTAGCCCCTCGGCCAAACTGGCGTCCCCTTCTGGCCCGGCGCTGCTCATGTGAAGAATGGCGTCAATGCGATAGGGCAAAATCTGCGCGCCCTGTACCGTTACCCGGTCACCGAGCGGACGAACGTCATCATCATTCAGGGCCAAAGCCACCGTGACCAACAACTCCGGCGTGGCCGTCCCATCCCCTTCGGTACTCAGCACCGTTATGGTAACGCACGCAGGCGCCGGACTTTCTGCCGAGGCATCCAGCACAAAGCCGGAAGCGTTACGCGCGTGCAGGATGTAGCTGTTACGTGGGCCCGCTGTGGTCAGCCCCTCATAGGCCAACTGGATGCGTTCACGATACGGGTCATCATCCTCAAGGACTTCAGCCATCGGCGGGACCGCTAGCAGATCCTCGGGCCGAATCACCAGGCGCGGAAGGTTCACGTTTGCGCCCAACTGATCGAGGTCGCCCTTGATGGCGTGAGCCAACAGCAGTGCCTTGCAGGCATCGTTAACCCGGGCGCGGTTACCAACCTTGTTATAAGCCCCGACCTCCAGCACTTTGGTAACAGGATCGCTTTCGAGCGCGGCGTTCCAGTTGTCGCCCATGTAGTCGCGAAACGCTGACAGTCCTTCGTCGTAGACCTCTTCAAAGTCCAGTGGCTCAAGCACCTCCGGCGCCGGCAAGGCGGACAAATCCACGATGCTCATACGCTTACCTCCAAGACAAAGCTGTCGCCCAAGTACTCGCCGGCAACGAGCATGTTTATTTTCCCATCCAGCAGCGACAGCGCCGTCACACGCTCAAGTTTCAGGCGCGGCTCATGAAGGCCGAGGGCACGGGCCGCTTCGGCCTGAACCGCGCTTTTCCAGCCAGCATTGATTGGCAAGTCAACGAACAGGCGTAGCTTGCTGCCGTAATCGGGCCGCTGCCGGCGACTGCCCAGAGGCGTACTCAAGATGTCGGCAATGGACTGTCGCAAATGCTCGATGCCGGATATGGGTTGCCCGGTGTGGCGATCCATTCCGATCATCTGGCTTAGCCCTCCTGGGCGGCGTATTCGCTGCTAGCCTTCAGGAAGGCCACCGCCTCTTTATCCGACTCAGGCACCACCACCAGATGCTTGGCAACCGGGTAAGTACGATCGGTACCAGGCACAACCAGCGTGCGCGACGTGTAGACCAGATCGCGGAACGTCAAAGACGCCGGCGCGACAGTGGTTTGTTCTTCGGTTGCGGGCTTCTCGATGGTCTTGGCCATGATTTCTCCGGGCATGAAAAAGCCCGCACGCGGCGGGCTGTAGATGAATTGGGTTAGTGCTTGTGGTGGTTGTCGCTGTTACCGGCCGCCAGGATGTCAGCGGCGCCGGTGATGCTTTGCGTTACGTGTAACGGGCCGTCGATTTCCACCGCGCCGATCAACGCTATCTGAGGCGATTTAATCGCCGCCCAACCGGGCGCCAGATCGAACTCGGTACCGCCCACCGTGGCATTCACCGCGTTATCCGTAACGGTCACAACCGTGCTGCTCACTTTGATAGTGACGGTACCGGTTGGTAGGGTGATGGTGTAGGTCTTGGCCTGCCAGTCGTAAACCAGGGAGCCGCCATCATCAAAACGCCAGACTTCGACATGATCGCGGTTATCCGGCGGGCCACCGGCATTGCCGTATAACCCGGGGATAAACGTGCCCATACCCGCCTGGCCGCTGGGATTGAACAACACCCCCTGCTCGCCCAGGCTGGGTGCGCGCCAGTGCCGCGCCTTACCGGCCGCCAGGCTATGCCAGCGCACCCAGGCGCTCGTCCACTCGCCATTGCTGACACGCACCGCCGGCGCCGCCAGATCCACACCGACCACCACACAAGGCATCAGCATGGCGGCGATCATGCGGTCATGCTCCGCACTTGCGTAGCTCACGTCAGTTCCTCGGGCGGGAAAAACTGGCCTTTTGTGTCATCGTTGAACCCGAACATCAGCGAGCCAGGCGACTCATCGGGCCAAGGCCACTCCAATTCCCCGACCTCGAAAGGCTGGATCCACTGCACCGACCACATGACGAACTGCTCAAGCTCCGCAGTCGGGGCTTCAGGCTGGGCGTGGACCTGCTCCGGCGGGCCGGTGACAAAATCCAAATCCCAAAACTGATTCTTAAGCACTGTCGTCATTTGGGCCGCAAGAATAGCCGCCTGTAGCGATGCCTTAGGCCGGTCAGCCTCGATCAAAATACAGGACTGAAAGCGGCCAATGAGCGCCGTCTTGCCCTCCCCCCGGTCAGTACCAAGGGTCATATCAGTGATGCCGTACAGCAACGCCGGAGTCTTCACCTCGGCATCCAGCTCCGGAAACTGCTCGACGTGCAGCACGCGGGGCATGCGCTCGCTGATAATGCGAGTGATCGCTTCATGTAATGTCGTCAGTTCGCTCATTGGGCACGCTCAGCACAAGGTCGACCATGCCAGAGCCGTCAGGCTTCAAACGCACGACCTTGTAGCGGCCACCACCCAGCAAGGGCGGTAGCTCAATGGTAAGAAAGTCGCCCTTTTTGACGCCTTGCACGTCAACCATTCGCATGGTCAGGGTGGGTTCTAATACCTCGTCGGCATTGATTGCCCCGCCCAGGCGTGCGGCGCCGCTCTTGCCGCCGCCAATCTCTGCGCCGACAAAGGGGGAGGTAAAGGCCCCTGATATGTCGCGCCCGTCTGCGAGGGTGACCGGATCGCCCAAACGACTCACCAGTAACGCGTCCACGCGGTCGGCCACGTCTCTGAAACGGGCACCGGCCACTACTGAACGATCAGCACTTCGGCATAACCGCCGACCGAATCGGTCAACAGCTTGCCGTAAGGGGCCGAGTCCGCCGTACCCGACGCGACCAGGGCGCCCGCCTTGACGCTGGCTTTCATGCCTGCCTTCAGCGCGGCATCGGCCGGCACGCTCCAGTTGCCGCCGGTGCGGTAGACGATCACCGTGCCCTTGGGGCCGCCCTGCAGCGGCATCACGGCCAGATCATTGATCACCTGGGGCACACCCGCGACAGAGCCGCCGGTGGGGGCCGGCAAGGTGACGGTTTCGCCATTGCTTACATAGTTGGTGGACATAGACTTTTTCCCTCTTCAGAAACAACAAACCCCGCACTGGGCGGGGTCATGGGATGGGCGACGCGTTAGGCGCCGGCGGACTTGTTCAGGCCGCGCGCATCAAGCGCAGAAACACCGGCGTCGATGCGAACCTTGGTCGCGATGCCGTCGCTGGTGAAGCCTTCCTTCTGGTCGATGTACGGAACATCAACACCGTCGAGATAGGCCACTTCGATCGTGTCGCTACTTTGCTTCGCAGCCAAATACCACGACGTCGACGAATTGTCGTCCAGACGCGGTTCGCCGATCACCTGGGCGAAGTTCTGAATCGGGTTGACCACGCCGGCGTTGACCTGGGCGGTCGGCACCGACGTCGAGCGAATCAACTGATTGGCTTGGTCTTCCAGCGCGACCGGGCACAGCAGGAACGCAGGGCGCACGTTCAGCGTGCGGGTCTTTTCGCCCTCCTTGGCCGGCTTGCCCTTCTGCAGCGCCATGGCGGTTTTGGCCGCACTCATTGCCGCGATCGACAGCGCCGAGCCGGCACCGGTGAACAGGTTCTTGCGCGAGGTGTCGAACAGCGGCTTGCCGTCCTTCATCTTGCCGTTATTGATCAGAGTGTCGTACACCAGATCACCAATGGTTGCGCGAGCCGCCGCCCCCATCAGCCGCGGAATCGCACTCAGGGCGTCGAGGTCATCGTTGATAATGGCTTGACGGTTAATGCTGAAGATCTCGCCGTAAGTGGCCAAGCGAATCGTCTCGCCGGTGTCGCCGAGGGTGATGTACTTGTATTCAGCGCCTGGGCGCACTTCACGCAGCGTCGACATTGCACCTAGACCGACGCGGTTGGCCACCTTGAAATCGCTCAAGCGGCCTTGGCGCGTCCACAGGTGATAGGTTTCCTCGGCATCCTCCCAGCCCGCCAACAACGAACGGTGCGAGGCATCCAGCAGGATGTTGCCGAAGTCGCTGGAGTCATGGGTAAAAGCCAGACCGACCATGTCCATCGGGCGCAGGGTCGCCACGCCAATACCGCGATCGGCCAGCGACGCGCGGGCCAACTCCCGCAGGGTCATGTGGTTGTAAGCGTTGTCCGCTTGGTTGTCTTCGATGCCAAGGCGGCCCAACAACGAGGCCTGCACCGAATCGCCCACCAAATTGCCGTTGCTGACATGGCCCGGGTGACCCAGGTTGCCGGTCGGGGTGGTCTTCGCGCCGATCGCCGCCAGCAGCTTGGCGTTGGCTTGTTCCAGCGAGCACGCCGTGTCGCCCAGGCAGGTATCGCGCAACGCCTCATGCCCGGCAAACAGGGCAAAGGCGCCACTGATGGCGGTACGGCGTGCGGCTTCGGCCGCCACGCCCTGGGCCATGATTTGCTCGGCGTTCAGCGCAGTCGGCGCCGGGACAACGGGCGCAGGATTGACCGGTGGGTTTACCGAGCCGCGCGGGTCGAACAGGTTTTTGAAGGTCTCGGGCATTTTATTGAAGTCCTGCATGCGTTGTGAATTGAGTTTGGCGAAGGTTTCCAGGGCATCCACCAGTGCATCGGCGAAACCCAGCTCGACCGCCTCGGCGCCGGTCATCCATGTTTCAGCGGCCAACAAAGCCTTGACCTCGTTGACCGTTTTGCCGGTCTTGCTGGTGTAGGCCGCCACCAGCGAGTCCTCGACCTTGTCCAGCAAGTCGGCATAGCGGCGCATTTCATCGGCGTCACCACCCTGAATGCCCCAGGGCTTGTGCACCATGATCATGGCGTTGGCCGGGATGCGGATCACGTCCGAGGCCATCAGCACCACGCTGCCCATGGACGCCGCCAGACCGTCTACGGTGCCCTCCACCCGTGCTGGGTGGTTCTTGAGCAGGTTGTACATGGCCATGCCTTCGAACACGTCGCCACCCGGCGAATGAACGTGCAGGTTGATTTGTGACACGTCACCCAGGGCTTTCAGATCCCGGGCGAACTGATTGGCCGAAATCCCCCAGGCGCCGATATCGCCGTACAACATCAGGTCAACCACGCCCCGAGCCGCAGCGCGTAACTGATACCAGCTCTGCCCGCCATCTGGCTCATTCGTCCTTGGGGCCGACCCCTGTGGCCGCATCAGCGGTCCGTTGTTTTTCGTCATCATTGGGCTGATTCTTCCCGTAGATTTGGTGGTAGTAGTCAGAGCTGAAGACCAGCCCGTCCTTGCGGTTCGCGGCGACTTCCGCCAGACGCGACGCCTTGAGTTCTGAAGGGTTGCGCTGCCGCGACCGAGCCACTTCGGCCTCATCGGCAAAACCGGCCTCGACCAGCAGCTTCCAGGCCGTGGCCTCATGCACCGGATTGATCCATGGCATCACCGGCCCTTGATAAAACGCCCCGTAGATCGATCGCGGGTCGACGTCCGCCGGCACGACCAATTGGCCGCTCATGATCGCGATGCGCAGCCATTCGCGATAAACGGGACGGCACCAGTAGTCGATGAATTCGTGCTGCAGCAGGTCATAGCCCAGCTGCCCCTCGACCAATTCCTGACGCTGGGCCGAATAGGTGCCGTCGTAGCTGCGCGCCACACTGGAATAGGTACTGCGCGAGCCTGCCGCGACCGCCTTGAGCTGGCCATTGCGGAATCCCTCAAGGAACGGATTCGGTCGATTGCTTTCAATCATCCCGATGTCTTCACCGGGCAACAGCGTGTCGATCACGATGCCCGGCGCGATCGGGAAGGTTCGCTCTGGGCGAGCCTCACCCGCAGTCGGCGGGACGAAGTCGTCAGGCAAGCCCTTTTTGATGTACATGGCCAACGCTGCGCTGATGCGCGCCGCGACCCGCTCGCTTTCCTCGTAGTCCTTGATGTCCGCCAAACGGATCAGCACCGCGTGCAGCAGCGGCTGGCCACGGTTCTGACCAATACGCTTGCGGTGCGCGATGTGAATCATCTGTTCGACCGGCACCCGCTTGGTCTTCTGCGCCAAATTGCCGCCCAGATCCCCGGGGTGGGTCTTCAGCAGGTGATAAGCCCGCACCCGGCGCCACGCGTTGCGCTCGACGCCCTGGACGATGCCCTTGGATAAATCGGTGTACTCAATGGGCAGGTAATCCGGCTCCAGCAGCTCCAGGGCGAAGGGCACACCGTGCAAATGCTCGTAGCCCGGCACCTTGCCGATCAGCTTCTGCGCCAAGGTCTCGCCATCGCGCAGCCAGGTGCGACAGACCAAGCGTTCCATCTGCGGCCGGCTCAGCTCCCCAGACGACTCCGGCGTGAGCGACCATTCCCCCCACAAGGCTTTGATCGCGGCGGCAAAATCGACATGCACATTGCCGTCGTAACCCAATGGGATCGGCTCCACGGCAATGCCGGGGCCGCCCACCACGCGTTCCTCCAGGCGATCGAACAACCCGGTGACAATGTCGTGATCCTCGTCCAGCTTGCGGCACTGCTCACGCAACGATTTCAGCGTGCGATTCAGCGAGCCGTCGGCGCTGCGCGGCTGTTTCTTGGCCTTGTGCGTGCGGGTCACCGTGGCCGCCTCAAAGGCCATGATCACGTTCCGGGCGCGCAAGCGCTCGGCCACCATGCAGGGAAAGAGCGGCGCCAGGGCTTTATCCAGCAGGTTCAACCGAAGGTCGCCAGGGAATAACCCGGACGCCCCCCACGCTGCGCCACGGCCACACGCCGCTCCCATTCCAGCCGCCCGGTGCGGATGGCCGGCAAGTCGGACATAACGACCCTGCGGCCGTTGAACTGCACGTCTTTGCCGGCCAGCACGTCCGCTTCGGCCTGCAGGTACTTATCAAGCATTTCCTGAGCTGTCAGAGCCATGCGTTCGCTCCTGTTTCAATCCAGCCGCCGGCGGCAGGCTGGTGGTCTGGTTGACATGGGATCGACGCCGGTGCCGGTTCTGGCGGCGGCTCGACGATGGGGTGTTCTGGCTCGGTGCCGTCTTCGGTATCGTCCGGCTCGTCTGATTCGTCGGACACTTCCCATGCGCCCGTTGCCGGGTTCTGGCTGGCCAGAAGATCAAGATCGAGGCCGAACTTCTCCTGACAGATCCGCAGTGCCGCCAAGGCGTACACAAAGCAGTCGAGCGCCTCGTTGCGCTTCTTGCTGGCATCCCAGCGAAGCACACGGCGCCCGCGGGCCATGATCCATTTTTTGGTTTCACTGGTGAGCTGCTTCAGCTCGTCGCCGTCGCAGATCTGGTCATCGGCAGGGAAATGCACCAGTCCCGGCACCGGCCGATCGCCATCCGGCTGCAACTTGAGCCGGTTGTAGATCACCTCTTTGGCGTTGTCGGTGCCGATTTCCGTCAGGTAGGTTTTGGACTTCTTTTCCTTGCGCCGCGGGAAGCTCGCAATCGGCTTGCCGTAGGTGCTGGCCCCGAAAATCGGGATCACCCAATGCACGCCATGCTTGCGGCTTTCAGCCCGGACCGCGTCCGAGTGGTGGCCGCCGGAGTCCCAGCACCAACGCTCGACCCGCATCACCGCACCGTCAGCACGGGTGAACATGCGGTGCAACTCAAGCCCCACCTTGCGCTTGAGCACCGCGCTGGAAGGATCGCCGTACAGAATCTTGCGATAGATCAGCCACGACTCTTCGCCGGCCCCCCAACCCCACACCCGCAACTCGTAACGGTCGTCTTGGGTGTCAATCGAACCGGTCAGCACGACAACGCGCGGAGGCACCTGGGCGGCGTAGACCTCACGCCGGCCGTGCAACAGCTCCCAATCGACTTTCTCGGTCTGATCTTCTTCCCACGTCTCGCCCAACGTGGTGTTGGTAAAGGTCTTGAGCTTGCCCCGATCCTTACCGGCCTTGACGCGCTCGTCGGCGATTTTTACCCAGGTGGTGAACGTGGAATACACCGTCCAGATATGGAACGTGAGCCGGCGCGGCGTGCGCATCGGCGTATCGTCCGCTTCGAACCACTCGATGCTGTCACACGTCCAGATGCCTGTTTTCTCACAGATATACCGGCCCGCCCGGGACGCCTCAATCATCTCGTGATGTTCGAACGTGCAGCCGTGACCGGACTCGCACAGATACCAAGCCTTGACGACCTCGTTTCGATCATCCTTCAGCCACTTGATGCCAAACGGTTCGTCCGGGCCGCCCCACTTCAACGTCTGTTCAGTACGGCAATGCGGGCAGCGGATGTGAAAGCGCATCAGGTAAGCCGACTCCTCGGCCGCCCGGGTGATCTGGCAGGTGCCCGCCAACTTGGGCGTGGAACCGCGAATAGACTTCGGGTAGGTAGCACCCTCAAGGCGCTTATCACCCAGGAACGTCGGCGAACCCTCGCCGTCAATGTCCTCATCGAAGTTCGACAACTCGTCGTAACCGACCTCATCAGGGCTTTTCTCGCGGTAGTTACCGCCGGCGGTCCCGCCCAACCACCACAGAACCTTGCGGTTTTCGAAGACCTTGGATTCCTGCGTGTTGTCGCCGTGCTTCTTTCCGCACCAGGGCGCCAGCGCCTTGATCACCGGCACGTCGCGAATCATCGGGTCGACGTGTTTTTTCATAATGTCTTTGGCGTCGTCGTCGGTCGGGCTCCACATGCAGACGCTGCGCTTTTTGTGTTCGATCTTGTAGGCGATGTTCGCTACCAACATCTTGGTGTAGCCCACCCGTGCAGACTTCAGCAGGTTCAGTTCTTCGATCAGGTCGTTGCCCATGGCGTTGAGCAAGGGCACTTGAAAGGACTCGGTCGTCCATTTGCCTTCGCCGTAGGACGATTCCGACGACATGTAGAAGTATTCATCTGCCCATTCAACCGCCGTCATAGGCGCGTCTTTGTGCAGGCTTTTCAGCCCACGCCGGACAGCGTCAACCAGTGACCTCATCCAAGGTGGCGATGTACTCATCCAAAAGCTCCGGCACGCGGTCTGCCAATCCGATAGCGGCGTTACGCGTAACGGCAATTTCGTTTTCGACGGCGTCAAGGTGACGCACGGCAATATCGGGGTGCTTACGCTTTACCAGCTTTGGAATGGTGTTAAGGGTTGCGGCCAACTGCGCCGAGAGTTTGGATAGCGCGAAAGTCATGAAAGCGACGGGGGCCAGTTCCTTGTCGCCGATGCGGTTTTTGCGTGCCTGGGCGTCGGCCTGCTCTTTGGTCAGCCGCAGCCGCTCGCAGTCAATTTTGTAAGCAATGTGCGGGTCACGCTCTTCGCCGTCGGGTTGTTGCTTACCGTTCTGGTGCTGAAGGCGGTTATCCAGCACCGAACGGACGTCATAAAACGATTCGCGGCCGATCTTCGCGACTGCCGCGACATCCCATTTATCAAAGGCCTGCACCGAAATTCCGAGGCTGTCGGCCATGTTCTTCTTGTTCAGCCAGCCAGGCTGCCGCGTGATCGTGGTGATCTTGGAAGACATAACAACAACCAACCTCTGGAAAAGGGTCATACATAGCGATAAGGCGGGGCCCGAATTACCCCCTTAGGGGGTGGGGTCCGGGAGTACCTTTTGGTTTTTGCCCCCGGCTGGCCTGTCAAGCAAAAAAGGTGAGAAAAGCAACGAAAAAGCCACTTTTTCACCTTTTCGACCGAATGACATGCATCACCGCGCACTGCCCAGTGCCTGGGCCCAAGCGGCGGCGAACTCTTCCTCTCGATTGGCCTTCACGATGTTCTCGGCGATCTTGAAGAACGGGAAGATGGTGCGATATCGCGGGGCCGAGTCAGCGAAGATGAATACCGGCCGCACTGCATCCCCCATGCCCATCGACTTGCGCTCCCACACACCTTGCGTACCGTCGACCTCGCCAGAAAAGAAGCGATGGGCGTTGCCCTTGCGGCGGCTTCGGACGCTGCCACTGGCATTGGCCTGATAGCCCCGCGCTGACTCAGCAGCCCCCAGGCCAGAAAGGATCTTCAGCATCGTGCCGCGTGACACGTTGCCGTACTGATTCATGAAAGCCGTGGTAGGCACCGCGTATTGGCCGCTGCGCATGATGCCCCGCGCTATCAGCGACTTCTCGAAACGCTTATAGGGCCGCATCCCACCGCTTACCGCCTGCTGCAGGTAAGTGTCGGCAGGAACGCCAGATGCCCACGAGTCTTTGAAATAGACTTCAGCGGCACGCTGTTTGGTGGCCATCTTCACAAACAGGCTATTCAGCGTGGTCGGGGTTGGCCGATCCAGGCGCTTCCGCATCACCGTAATGGTGCCTTCCTTGACCCGCTGGGCCAGCCGGGTCGCGGTCAGGGCCGCCACGAAAGGAAGGTGCTTTTTCTCCAGCTCCAGCATGCCCGCAGTGACCGGGGCAGAATCCAACCCTAAATCGATCTTGAACATACGGACACCTTTCGAATGATTTAGCCGGTTACGTGTTCGCGCTACGACTTGGCGCATTCGAAAACGTGGCGCGGGTTAATCGACCTTGCGACTGGGCAGCTTGAAGTCAGTCACCCTGTCAGCAATCGACCTGATCTTCTCCACACCCAGGAAGCCAACCCAGCCACCTGCGAAGGTGGCCATGCTCTGTGGCAGGCCGAAAAAATCTAGGCCGCTGATAATCGTCAAGGTAAGGCCGCCACAGATCGCGCCCTCCACCAGCATCTGGCGCCGCGTGCCGCCGCCATAGGTGATACGCAGGACGGCCATAGCGCAGGACAGCGCAGCCGCATAGAGGATTGGCGAATGCTGGCTAAACCACGCAAGCGCTATCGCCCATGTGTCTGGTTTGTCTGGCATGTTCGGCATCTCAGGTTCCTCCCTTTCGGGGAGTGAATAGATTCGGCTCCAGCAGCACTCCCAGCTCGGAGCGATGGGTGTGGTGGAGCCGAAAACGAAAAAGCCCCGGCAAATGCCGAGGCTCGATGAACTGTAGAAAGCAAAAAGCCCAACTCTAGGGTCGGGCTTTGCACGCGGAAAAACCGCAAAGTAACTGAAATCTATAGGTAGAGACCGGGGATGTCAAATCATTCATATCAAACTCCTATGCGCAACCGAATAGGGCCCGCTGGGTGTAATATTAAGCGGCCATCAGATCGAGTGGTTCGCCACCAATAGCTCGACGCAAAGCGATTACTTTAGAAATGGAGTTTTTAATGCGTAACCAACTTGTCTTCGCCATTACATCCTTGCTCTGCATTTCTGCTCAAGCAGGTGAATGGAAACAGTTCACACCTACTGCCTATACTCTTGCTCCAGCGGAAGATAAGAAGATCTTCGCCCTCGCCAACCTTAATGGCGATGCAATAAATGTGAATCTGGTTGACGTATCTGGATCGAGCTGCGGAGCAACCGAAACTAGCGCGCCTTCCGCGGCGGGGCCCTACAAAATAAACGGTACAAATGTGAAGTTTCTTCAGGCGTGCATAAATGGAAGTAGCATCCTTTCTCCTGAAACACAGAAAGGAAAAGCTTTTTTTGCCAAGGCGATCACTAGCGGAACTGCAACCGTAGAACTTGATTTTGGTGTGGCACTGCACTTCACAAGCGAAGACTTCGAAACAGTAAAAAAACTGATGCTTGATACCAAGCAAGCCCTTTAACAACCTGACTGCCAAGCGCCGAGCAGTGATGCTGCTGCGGCGGCGCATTCATAACCTATAGATAAATTCAAGCCGCCTGACGACGAATATCTAAAGCCCCGTCAATCCAGGCAATACCAGACTTCCAGAGTCCGCGCGTCTTCTCTTCGCCGAACTTCATTTTCTTGCCGACCTCCATCAGCGAAGTATCGCGACTGGTGTAGTACTTCATCAGTACTTTGCCGCACTCCGGGTAGCGTTTGATCAGGCGGCCCATCAGCCCATCGATCAGCAGCGCGTCGTCATCGGTGATCATCGGCGACAGGATAGTGTTATCGCGGGAGGCGCAGCACGACACACCAGAGCCCAGGACAACCCAGCGGCCCCAGTGCTCCAGCAGATCCTCGGCGGTACGTTCTTTAAAGCTCGGTGTGAAGGCCATGCCTCAATCCCCTGTGTAATTTGTTCCGCCTGCTCCCAGGCGGTTTGGTTGCTCGTACTGGCTCTGTGGCCCTGTCGGTACTGGAGAAGTCTTTAACGCCAAAACCTCACGCAGTGCCTGCTGCAATTTGAAACTCAATTGGGTGACTAGCTCGTCGGTAGAAAGCACCAACTTGGTCCCAAGAACAACCCAACCTGAGCCGTTGCAATCCGTGCAAACCAGCTCATAAAACACCCCCGCTACTACCGCCCTACCCTTGCAGATCGAGCAGGGTTCAAGCTCGATCCGCTCCCGCTTAAAGCCAGGCCCCTGTCGTTTCTGCACGTTTTAATACCTCGCCCTTAACAAATTGTGGTTCTGGCTCGCAGAACCCGCCGTTCAAGGCGTCTACGAGGTTTTGCGAATCTTCATATCTAACGCCTGTCTGCGCGTGAATCGCCTTGAAGCCGCGCTCATCTAACCAGTTGTGCCACTTCACCAAGGCCAGGCGGCGCTGCTCTTTGGCCTGGGTGTTGATGTAGGTGGAAGCGATCTTGCCCAACGAGTGGTTGAGCAGCATCTCACCGATGTGGCCGTCGACGCCAAGGTCAGTCCAGGCGGTACGGGCCACCTTGCGCAGGTCGTGACTGGTCCAGGCGCCCTGCCCCAACCGAGTGAAGACGGCGCTCGCCTGGTTGTCGCTCAGCGGCTTGCCACGGCGTGACGGGAACAGGAAGGCTCCTGCATACCCTTGGGCGGTCTGGCGGTCACGGTAGCGGCGCAGCAGTGCGACGACTTGGTCGGTCAGCGGCACCCGCAGCTCGGTCTTGGTCTTCGTGTGTTCGGCCGGCAGGAACCACTCGCGCTCCGGCAGCGTGATATCCGCCCAGCGCGACTGGCGGGTCTCACCGATGCGGGTGCCGTGGCACAGCATCATCAAGGCCAGCATCGCGTCACCTGGCGCACGCTCGAAACGCTCGGCCAGCAGCGTCACCAACTCAGGCACCTGCACATCGCGCAGTCGGGCGGGCTTGGGCTGGATTCGCGCCGATGTGAAGTTGCTGAACTTCAGCTCGGCCATGGGGTTGATGGGTATCAGATCGAGCTTGCGCGCCTGACGAAAGGCCATGGCGAGCAGCCGGTACAACTGCTGGACATACGACAGCGACAGCTCAGCCTGGGCCGGCCACATCAGCAGCTTGTCCAGGCTCTGCGCATTCACATCCCGAAGCAGCAGATCGTCCAGGCGCGGTTTGAGTTGGCAACCGATCGCGGACTTGATGGCCGCGCGGCGCTTGTCGGACAGTGCCCGCGACCTGGCCATGCGGTCACCGAACCAATCAAGCAGCTCGCCCACGGTCAACCAGCCCGACACGCTGGCCGCGCCATCAGCCGCCACGCGCAGGCGCACCGCCGGCAAAGCCGCGATCACCTGCTTGGCGTTCAGGTCAGGAAAGGCGCCAATACGGTGCCACTGGCGCTTGTTGAGCAAGTACCAGGAACCGCGCGCACGGTTCTTGGCGAAACGAAAGTGCAGCGCCGGGTGACTGGCATCGCGCAGATCACGCACATGCTCAAGTTTGGCATTGCGGGCGATCTCGGCATCCGACAGCTTCACCGTCAGGGTTTTGATTTGGGTGCTCAAGCGCTCACCTTCCCTTCTTTGATCAAAATGGCCTGGGTTCGCATGACGCCCTCGGCGTGGTAGAGACGAACTTCGTCTCGAGTCAGTTGCACTGGGGCCCGAAGGCGCCCGTCGGCGATGTCGTGGCAGTAACCGCAGGCCCACGCAGCCTGGAAGTCGTTGGGCTTCATACCCATTCCGCAGGTGCCAGCCAGGCGGTAGTGCGCCAGGACGGTGGTGGATGGCTCGCAAGAGCAACCAGGGAATCGGACCTGGCACTCGCGATCTCGGGCGGCACTGGTGAGCTTGCTCATCTGGAACCACCTGCTAGCCGGGCGCGCAGTTCGGCGATAGCTCCCTTGCCGACTTCGGGAGTGATTCGGCCATCGACCTTGGCCGGCAGCGCCTTGGGCATCGACTGAAGGGGTAGCCCGTCGAGCAGGCGCCGAATTGTGATCGTGTAGTTCCGGTCGAACAGCTTCAGACTGAGCGCAGCGTCGAGCTTGTTCAGGCTCTCGAAACCGCATTCTTTGGCTGTGTGCCAGACAGCATCGTGCGACCACTTGCCCTGCCCTGCCATGCCCGGATGGGCGTTTCGCACGGCTTCACGGTGAGCAGTTGCCAGAGGAGGAAGTCCGAGCATTTCCGGGGTTGGTTTGCACCATTCAATGAACTGTCCCGGGCTCGGGATGAAGTCGGACACCTGCTTGCGCGCCTTGATCATTCCGAATTCGATCTGCCCCTGGGTGCGGATGCCTTCGTCGAGGAACGCTTGCATCCACTGGACCTTGGCGGCGCGGTAGGTCTCCTTGTCCGGCCAGGCTTGGCGCCATGCTGAGCGAATGAGACGAAGCTCAGTGAACAGATCGTTGATAGCGACCGCCATCTGGCGTCGGCCTTCGTCCTGGGGCGCCTGGATCTCATCTTTCGGGATGAACTCACCGGCTGCGGGGTTGGCCCAAAGGCCCTGGGTAACGGCGGATACTTGCTTCATCACGATTGCACCCCGTTCTGCCAGTCGGTGCTGTCGTCATCAAAATCGGATGCGGCCGGCGGCTTCTGTCGGATAGGGGTGACGTTGTTTGCGGCTGCGCGAACCTTGTCGTTGTTCACCCACTTGACCAGCATGCTTACCCACTCTGCCTGGGTATTGACCTGGTGCTGGGGTTCGTAATGAGCAGTGAAGGCCACACGAACTTCCTCGGTGAACAGGTCGAGCGCCAGCCCGCGGTGAAAGGCGTAGGTGGTCAGGAGAGTTTCGTCCGGCGCCCAGTCGAGGGTCATCTCGCTTGGCATGCGAGGGTCGACAGGCTCCCGCGCAGAGAGAGGGTTTGGATCTTCTCTTCTCTTCTCTTCTTTAGGTAACGCACCACTAACGTTCGAAGCGTTACCTTTTGCGTTACTCGCCTTGTGGTTTGCGACCCTTTTTGCCGTGAGAAGCCTGTTTTTAGCCGTCTTGCCGTTGTGGCGGTCGAAATGCGGGAGGCTGATAACGCCATCGACCTCGATCATCCAAGCAACAGATTTCATGTGTTCGCAGAAACCGATAACGCCGACGAGACGATCAAGTAACTTTTTGCTAACGCTCGGAGCGTTACCGTTCTCTGTTTGCTGGTCGAACCAGCCCCACACACGCATCAGCTTGCCGACGACAGCATCAGGGTCGATATCGGCCAAGTCAGCGATCTGGCAAACCTCGGGCTTATCCAGGGTGGTGAGTTCGAATTTTATCCAGTCGCCGGCCATTACAAAGCCTCCTGAAGGACTGTTGCGAGATGGGTGATGCCTTTGCGCGTGACCATGACCTGCTCGACCACCTTCAGGTCTTCCTCGGCGCCCTTCCCTACCTTGACCAGCTTGTGTTCGAGCAGACCCGAGGTCAGGCGGTGCTGGTAGGCCGACCAGGCGGCGAAGGACGTGCGGCGGTAGATCCAACGGTTGTCGCTGAGCCACTTGAAAAGCTTCAGCGGGCCGACACCTAGTTGCTTGGCGGCAGAGGTAATGCAGATAGAGCCTTGGGTGGCTGACAGGCGCTCAAGCGCTTGAACCTTCGGGGCCTGCTGCTGGATGACATGGTGTAGCGAGGCATTTTGCTTGGCCACATCGGCGGCGAGCTGCAGGGCATCGGCAAAGTTGGTGGGGATTTGAAACTGCCCCACAACCTTCGCCTCCAACTCCTGCCACCGGTCGATCACGCGAGCGCGGTGCTCGTCGCTGTAGCCGGCGATCACAAGATGGGTATCGCGCTCCGTCAGGTCGTAGACTTCAATTGGCCGCCCGCCAGTCGACTCTCGGCGACTTTTACGATCTGATCGTAAAAGCCCTTTACCGAAGAGCCGCTCGATTGTCGCGATGACATCGTTGTGGCGAGCCTCGACCAGATCTGCGATCTCGCGCGAAGACATTGTGTGGCGCGACACCTTTTCAGAATGACTAAAAGGTGTCGAGACACTAGGGGTATTGCTGGTAAAGGACTGTTTATGCATAATCACTCCAGATCGTTTTACTGCTGTTGAAAGAACCGCCCTGCCAGGCGGTTTTTTTATGTCTGCGATTTGGGTACTGGATGAATCAACAGCTAATCCAAATCACTATTTCCGGTACTCAAAGGGGCGGAAAATCACTCCATCAAGCGCTCAAGCTACTGATCGTTGAGATGGGAACGGGCGCTGCTCTTGAGCAGACAAAGTGCCGTCATCCTCGACAGTCACGAAAACGTCTCGGCCAACGCGGATGGCTTTGCTCAGGGCGCCTTGGGTGCACCCGAGCATCTGGGCCGCCTTTGTGTGCCCGTGCTCTTTGGCAAATTCAGTAAGTGGGATACGGCGCATTGCGGCGTCCTCGACATGTATTCATCAAGAGTATGACCGCCGGTATTATTGATAGTCAATACCGGCGATATTGGTAGACTCAATACCGCAGGTAATAACATCAGCAGATGAAGAAAGATTCCCGAAGGCTCCCGCTGTCCGATTGGCAGCTGCAAGACAGTGCTCGACTGAAAGCGCTTTTCCAGGCGAAGCGTGGAGAGCTGAAGCTGACCCAAGAAAAGATTGCGAGCGAACTTGGCGACGGAGTTACGCAGGGCGCTGTAAGCCATTTTATGAATGGGCGAACCGCGCTTAGCATCAATGCCGCGGTTGTTTTTGCCAGGGCGCTCCAGGTCCCGGTTTCAGAAATAAGCCCAACTCTTGCAGCTCAGATAGAGAAGATGACCTCGGGCATTCCCGGACGTCACAGTGACGACTCGGCAGTCGATAGCCGCATTCCGCCGCGAAATTTTGATCTCGCCGACGACAAGAACTACACCGGCGTGTTGCAGCTTACCGCTCGCGGATCAACCGGCGATGGCGAAGACAACTCGCACGTCGAGATCCGTGGAGTCATGGCATTTAAGTCGGAGTGGTTGCGAGCCAATCACCTCAATCAGAAGCACCTCGACGTAATTTACGCCAACGGCCACAGCATGGAACCGACCATCAATGATGGTGACGTTCTGCTGATCGACGAGTCGAAAATCGAACCGAAGGACGGTCAGATCTTCGCCCTGCAGAGCGAGTCGAAAGGCACGATCGTGAAGCGCCTGGTGAAGTCCGACTTCGACGGCTGGATCATTCGAAGCGACAACCCAGACAAAGCGCGCTATGGCGATGAGACGCTGCGCGATGGGGAGATAAACGAGGTTCGCATTATCGGGCGCGTGGTTTGGCGCGGTGGGATGCTTTGATCGCACCTTACGCTGCCCAATTCCGTTCGACCATCCACGGCTAGCGGGCGCTAATCCTGGAGTTGACAACTGATCGAGCGGCGTAAGAAATTAAGCAATAGCTTTTCAGAATTAGCTTTATTAACTGAAATCATGATTGAACCCCTTTTTCTCTACGTCATCTGATCTATAGTTCGGTTGCGCGCCACGAATTGATGAGTACGCGTTTCGTGGCGCGAAGTTTCACTATATTTGTTTGAATGGACGTGGTTAGGTGTATAGAATCTCGCACCGATTTCTGGGAAGAAATAGGAATTAGGTCGTTTTTATGGTGATTCGTTACCGTAATCGACAAGGAGGCATCAATGCTTGCAGCTATTTTGAGAAGCAAAAAATTACGAGCCATCGGCAGCGTGGTGGATATATGCCCGCTAGGGGACTATTCGGAGCACGTTCCGACCAAGGACCCCTCAGTGGCTATCGCTGCTTATTGGAAGGAAGCTGGTAAGTATCTAGGGACGGCAATTGAACAGCACGACAAGGCAGCAAAGCATAGCCGCAATGAGCCGGCTTGAAGAGGTTCGAGATTCGGATGCTCGGACTAGCCCTCAAGAGCTGGCTCGTCTAGCGCAAAGCCTAAAGTCCGGGCAGGAGCTAACGGCTGAACAGCATTCAACGCTCGAACGGCTGCTGAAGGTCGCCGCCAAGCGGGAGCCAGCGATGGTTGCTCAGGTAGCGTTCAAGCAAGAAATCTTCAGCGGCCCTCTCCCTCATCCAGACCAGCTAAATATGTACGACGATACTACTCGAGCGAGTATTGTCGAGATGGCCGTCAAAGAGCAGTCCCACAACCACTCAATGCAGTCTAAAGGCCTTTCTGGAGCCATCCTGAAGGATAGACTTGGACAGATATTTGGTTTCGGAATAGCAATTTCGGGGCTTGCAGCAGCAGCCTGGATTTCTCAATACAGCGGCGTTGCGGCAGCCATCATTGGTACGCTGGACCTGGTGGGTATGGTTGGTGTTTTTGTTGTGCCGCGCGCTTTTGAGCGTCGAGTCGCTGAGAAGACCGCCCCACAGCAGCCATCAAAAAGAAACAGAGCTCCACGGAAAAAATAAAGTGTATGCCCGGCCCAGCGCCGGGCTTCTTGTTTCTGCCCCCCCGATCTGAATCCATGGCCCGCCACTGAGCGGGCTTTTTATTGCCTATCAAAAATACATGACCGGCGGTATTGACCAATATAAATACCGGAGGTATTGTTCGCTCGTCGCCGGATAACAACCGGCCAGATGGAAGGCAGCGATGAACCGGCCTCAACGGTTCAGAGGGTTGGCAACTGACCCGGGCGTGCAGCGTAAAGCGCCAAGACGAGTTATCCAGCGGGAGAACAAGCCGAAAGGCCCGCGGCTGGACAAACAATTTGATGGGGCCGGCGGCAGCGCCAGTAGCGGGAAGCCGGCACGCGACACCAGAAGATTTCACGTCAGCGCCTGTATCGGGCGCTTTCGGAAAACAACCGGGAGTCACAACGATGAACGAGATCATCAACGGCGCATGGAAGGGTCACCTCGGTAGAGGCCTTGCGCCCAAAGAACTGCAGTACCTACTGGCCGCAGCCCAGGGCATGACGGCCAAGGAGATAGCCCGCCAGTTCGACGTGGCGGCCTGCACCGTGGCCAAGCGCCTTTCCTGCGCCATGTTCAAGCTCGGCGTGACCCGCCAGACCGCGATGATCGCCGAGGCCATGCGCCGCCAGATCATCTCGCCGATGTGCTTCGTCCTGGCGGCCCTGATTGCGATGCACGCGATGATGGGTGATGAATCGATGCGTCGTGACCGTCGGGTGCCGGAACGCCGTACCGCCCAGGTACGAATGGTTCGCCAGTCGGATCGACCAACCCTCGTCGCGTAAGCCAACCGCGCAGGCATCACTTCTGCCCATTCAATGAGTGGGCAGCGGGATGCGGACGAACACCCGGCTCGCGCCGGCCACCTGCATTTGAACCCACCCAGAACGGAGGATTGGCAGCCATGTAAACAACAAACCCAGGCGCTCGGCCGCCACCCCCTGCGTGACATAGGGAGGTCTATGTACCGCAACGAAAGCCCGGTCCCGATCGGGCTTTTTTACGCCTCGCCTTTATCCGTCAGCCCCCTCCCCTGGGCCCACCGGCACATACCAGGCGGTCAGGTTGCTGACGAATAAACGCAACCCACCATAAGGAATCGTGATGAACCAAACCATTCGCCAAAAACAAGCGGTCCTGCAGGCGTTGCGGGATCGGTTTGCACTGTCCACCTCGGAGATGTACGTGATGATCGGTCGCGAAGAACCAGTGAAGACGCCCCGTTTCAACGTGGTGCCGCTCGGTAAGAACCTGTTCGATGTGGTCGAGCGCTCCAGCGGCGTATCCCGCGGCGAACGCGCCGGCCACGACGGCGCGTGCCAGTACGCTGATCAGCTCGAGCGCAACGCCGACTTCTTCGATGCGGCGAAGGCCACGTCGAAGCGTTTCGGGTGGCGCATGGCGCGCTGGACGGCTGGCTTCGCGGCACTGCTGGTGGTGTTCGCCTACTACGGTGCGCAGCAATGATCGGCGTACCGATGGTCAACCCGAAAGACGCTGTGATCGCCGACCTCAACCGCCAGATGGATGCCTACTTCGGCGCGGGTAAGACAGCCCAGGTCATCCCGAGCGGCGTCAGCGCTGACGGTCCTTTCAATGGCACCACCGCCCACCACGAACGCCTGCGTGCCCAGCGCGACAAGCTGGCACCGTCGGTGCGCGCCGAAGCGGCCAAGGGTGTCGTAGCGAGCGTGGCGGCAAAGAACCTGGGCATGCACATCAAGCGCGTGACGCTGATCGCCCAGGAGAACGGCTTCAAGTTCGCCGACACCCAATGAGGCGCATCAGCAAGATCACCGCCGCGCGGCGCCGGCCAACGTGGCTGGCTATCCCGGCAAGTGGAATCGAAGAGGTAGGCCATGGCCAAGGACAACGCGCAGATCCAGCGGGACAAGCGCGCGAAAGAGAAGGCGCTACTCGAGAGGATCGGCGCCGAGAAGCGAACGCTGATTGTCTCGAAAGCGCTCGATGATGCACTTCAGGTGCTGGGCGAGCGCCACGACTTTGAGGAGTGGCAGGAAACGCTCTCGACGTTCCTGATTAACCTGGCAGCAGCGCCAGCTGAAGAATCAGCCCGTTTCGTTATTATGTCGCGACCTGTTTTTGAGGTAACAGAAAAGCAGTCGCGACAGCTTGATGAGTTCAGCAAGACAGGCGTTGATTTGGTTTAAGGCCTGGTCGACTTTGCTCGCTCACCTGTCAAGACAGCGGCGTGCGCATTGCTGATCTCAGTGCAAGCTGCACTGATCCTGGCCTCTCGATCAGGATCCTCTTGTGGAAAGCTGACCAACACGTCTCCTGCTACATCTAGCAGGCTTTTAAGATCGATTTCCTGTTTTTGCGCAGCTTTGATAACAGAGATAAGAGCCATCTCTAAAGCAATTTCACGATCAGTCGCCATCCGCCTCTCCTTGATCCGGCTCCATGCCGGTCACCCGTAATACCCCATATCAACGAATCACGCCAGAAGGCGAGGATCGCTGTCTACCAAATCATACGTAGCTTTTAGTCAACCCCTCCACAGCCTCCTGAGCAATTTGAACGTCAATAAGGCAGCTCGCACAAGTTTGAATGTGCTCCACGTTTTCAAACAAGTTGCTGGTGTCCTCCGGAGAAACCGTTCTAATAAAACCATCAATTTCAAGTGCGCACTCTTGGGCAAATCTCAGGTCTGCTAGCAAATGCAGCTCAACGCCCACCAGCAAGCTCACCGGAATTTCATTAAGTGCCTGTCCGATGATACGAATTTTTCTGTCGTTGGCGCTGACACGCCACCTTTGTTGTAAATCCTTCTCCGCGAGAGCGTCCGCAAGTCCAGAGATGAGGACCTCCAGCGTGTGGGCCACATACCCAAGCGTTCTAAGCATGTTTATACGCCCACGATTTTCTCTTTTTCGTTCGTGCGCAACAGGAAAGTATCCTGCCGCAGCTATAGCAATTACGGAAAAAATTGCCTGAATCCATGATGCCAAACCCGGGTGAAGTTCTACCCAACATAGAAATCCTTCCCACACAGTAATCAACCCCATAACCCACTCCCCTGTAGATCCCGGAACTATACCGGCGAGGTTCCCCTATGTCCGCACAACAGAAGAAACACCATTTCATCCATGGCCAGCCAAGCATGGGACTGCCGTTCCAGAAAGAACTGGTGGTGGACCTGTTTGCCGGCGGCGGCGGCGCGAGCACCGGCATTGCCCGGGCATACCGGGAGCCTGACGTGGCGGTG
>Ga0209913_1000455_pt1 | contig 35028 bp, 21 predicted proteins | sample PersoiDNA2013203_FD_185805 | JGI IMG/M metagenome (GOLD analysis project Ga0209913, IMG submission 185805) | Permafrost soil microbial communities from the Arctic, to analyse light accelerated degradation of dissolved organic matter (DOM) -... | ecosystem: Environmental > Terrestrial > Soil >... | reverse complement strand
CAAGGAGGCGTCAGGTGCTCCTTGTAGCGTCCGTGCGAAAGGATTATCAACTGATCCGGTAAAGACTATAGACCACAAACAATGCCTGCCAGTGTGACCTCATACGGTAGATCATGCTCTGGGTAATCAAGGCCCCAATTCACGAGCCTGATGGGCAATACGTCGAAACTCACCGCAATGATCATCCAGCAGGCGCTGCGCCATCGCGGCGATATTCGCGTCCGGCAACTCGAAGACCTCAGCGGCTACACCAGCCGTACCTTGCACCGCCAGTTCAACCGGGACACCGGTATGTCACCCAAGACGTTTTGCCGGATCATCCGCTGCCAGGCGGCCCTGGACACCCTCAATACCCAGCACGATGTGTCGTTTTCGCAGTTGGCGCTCGACCTGGGTTTTTCCGATCAATCGCACTTCCTGCGCGACTTCAAGAAACTGGTCAGCACGACCCCCTGCGACTACCAACGCAAGATGACGCAAAACGCCTACACCGACAGGATCAGCTACGCCTGATCAGGCTGTTGGCAAATAGACCCGCGTCTCCATCGTTTCTCCATAAAACCTCCCATGAAAGCGCATGCTCGTGGTGCACAGTAGCCTTCGTCGCAACAGAGTAATTCGCCATACTGCGATGACCGAACTGCACGACCGAGCGGACCATGACTGAATCACACCTTGTATCGACACCAACCGACCTCGCGGATAAACGCCAGGCGTTGATATTGATCGCAGAAGACGAGCCCGAAATCGCCGACATCCTGACGGCCTATCTCAAGCGCAGCGGCTTCCAGACAGCCCATGCCCTGGATGGGCGCCGTGCCCTTGAACTGCATCAATCGCTCAAGCCCGACCTGGTGCTGCTGGACGTGCTGATGCCGAAACTGGATGGCTGGATGGTTCTGGCCGAGATCCGCCACCGGGGCACCACACCGGTGATCATGCTGACCGCCCAGGACCAGGACATAGACAAGTTGATGGGGCTGCGCATCGGTGCCGACGACTACATTGTCAAGCCGTTCAACCCCGCCGAAGTCGTCGCCAGGACCCAGGCGGTACTGCGTCGTTCGCTCGGTCATGGCGACGGCGCCCGCCAGAGTGTGCTGCGCGTGAATGTCTTTGAAATCGATATCGACAGCCATGAAGTCCGTGTGCAGATCGGGGCACACAAGCACTCGCTCAACCTGACAGTGACGGAGTTCAGGCTGTTGGCACAGCTAGCCAAGGCTCCCAAGCGCGTATTCAGTCGCGCCGAATTGCTGGCCCTGTGTTCACCCGAGAGTGACAGCCTGGAGCGTACGGTCGACAGCCATATCAGCAAATTGCGGCGCAAAATCGAAGACTTGGGTCTACAGGGCGTACCGACCAGCATCCGTGGGGTCGGCTACCGGTTCGGGAGCAACCCATGAAAATCGCCAACAGTTTGAGCCGACAGATCATCTTGTCGATGTCTGCTGTGGTGCTCTGCGTGATCGCACTGGCTCTGGTCGGTTCCTACGTGTTTTACGCGCTGCTCTGGGTGTTCTGGCCGCCGTCGGATCTGGACATGGACGAATGGCTGCCCTCCGGCATGGAGTGGGCATGGATGGCACTGATCACCTGCATCAGTCTGGCTGTGGGGGCCGTGGTGGCGATCAAGTTATCCCGACGCATTCTGATGCCCTTGAACTCTGTCGCGGCCAGTCTTCGCCGCCTCGCCGATGGTGACCTCGATGCCCGGGCGACGGCCTCCGATCGCTCATTGGCAGAGGCCACCTTGTTAGTGGATGACTTCAACAGCATGGCCATACGATTAAAGCGCATGGCTGAAGAACAATCTTTCTGGAACGCCGCGATTGCGCACGAACTACGCACCCCGCTGACCATCCTGCGTGGCCGCTTGCAAGGGTTGGCTGAAGGCGTGTTCACGCCGGACCAGGCGCAGTTCTACAGTCTGCTGAACCAGGTGGAAGGCCTGACGCGCCTGATCGAAGACCTGCGGGTCGTGGGCCTGGCGGACAACGGCTACCTCGAAGTCCATATCCAAAGTGCCGACCTGGCCGAGGAAATCGAGGCAGACGCCCGTCTGTTCGAACCGGGCCTGCAGGCCTGCGGGTTCGTGCTGCATCTGGATCTGCTCGAACGGCCGGTCCGGTGCGATCCGGCCAGGATCCGCCAAGCGTTGCTGGCCATGCTGGACAACCTGAGGCGGCATGCAACCCCAGGCAATGTCACGGTCCGCCTGAGCAGCCAGGATGGCCTGAATACCTTGAGTGTCGCGGACGAGGGCCCGGGGATTGAAGAAGCCTTCGCAACGCACATCTTTGAGCCGTTCCAGCGTGGAGAAAGCTCGCGATCCCGCGCCCAGGGCGGCAGCGGTTTGGGGCTGGCGGTCGTGCGCGCGATTGCCCTGGCCCATGCAGGCAGCGTGACCTGCCTGAACCTGGACAACGGCGGCACCTTATTCGAACTGAGCTGGCCCGACCAACGGGTCGCCATCTAAACCCAACCGTCTCCGGTGAAGGCATGCGCCTGTCTATTTTTACAGTCAATAGCGTTCAACAGTACCGCCACTTTGCCTTACTCGACACGCAGGGGCGCTGTATCGCTTTCAAGAGCTGCAAAGGGATTCCGCAGAACGGCGAATGGGTGCAAGTCAACGAAGTCAACCTGGCCTGGTTGGACCGGGCGCTGCCTGCGCGCGCCTTGGCCAGGTCAAACACCCTACCCTTGTAGTTCAGCCTGAGATTGCATGTATGTCTATTAACTATCGCGATCGAAACTCGATTGATGTGACGCTGCTTGAAGACTCGGTACGGCTCTATACCGCCAAGCTCAGGAGGTTGCAACGTTTCTGGATTCCCCTGCAGAAACAAGCGCCCCGTCTGGTGTTGTCCCTGTGGATCCTCGGTGTTATCGCATCGCTGTTCAGCCAGTCCTATTACCACTGGTTATTTACCGCGCCGGCCATTTGCCTACTGATCATCCTGGAAATCGTTATCGAAGAAGTGCAGATCGACTTGTTACTGATGACCGAGGAGACGCGTTATCTGCTCGATGTCACCCACGGTCTTTATACCGGGACCCTGCGTTCCCTCCCCCGTAGTTTGCGCAAACCAGGTGGCTCATGCCCTCCGTCACACCTCCACTACTAATCGAGCACAGCCGCAAGCTCGGTCAACAGTCCGCCAGCCAGACGCTCAAGGCGATCGCCAAGGCCTATCCCGGCAAGTTGTTTTGCACCCTGTCGCTGGTGGCGTTGGAAAACGCGCTGCTGCTGGCCTACCCGTTGTTTGCAGGGTTTGCCGTAGACGCCATGCTCCGTGGCGATGCCGGCAACGCCCTGTTCTATGCCGCCGTGGTGTTGGGTTTCTGGGTGGTGGGCGCCGCCCGACGCGCCCTGGACACTCGAACCTTTAGCCGTATCTACGCCGACCTTGCTGTACCGGTGATTCTTAACCAGCGCCTGCAACGTCATAGCACCTCAAAGGCCGCCGCACGGGTGGTATTGGCACGGGAATTCGTCGATTTTTTCGAAAAGCACGTGCCCGCGATGGCCACAGCGCTGGTCTCGATCATCGGCGCGGCGGCCATGTTGCTGGCGATTGAACCCTGGGTCGGCCTGGCGTGCCTGGTGGCGCTGGGGCTGTGTCTCGTGGTTGTGCCAGGCTTTGCGCGGCGCAACCAGCGCTTGCATGAGCGCTTGAACAACCGTCTGGAAAAAGAAATCAGTCTGGTGGAAAAGGTCGGTGCCCACACCTTGCGTCGTCACTATCAGGTACTGTCGCGGCTGCGTATCTGGCTGTCGGACCGTGAGGCCATCGCCTTCCTCACCATCGGCATCCTCGCGGCCTTGCTGTTTGTGGTCGCCATCAGCCAACTGGCACTGGCGCCTGCGGTGAAGACCGGCCATATCTATGCGGTAATGACTTACTTGTGGACGTTCGTCAGTTGCCTGGATGAAGCCCCCAGTGTGGTCGACCAATTGGCTCGGCTCAAGGACATCGGCAAACGCGTGGATCCGGGGTTGGATGAGGCGGCTACCTGATCCTTCGCCTATTCAGCCGATCACCCGCGGGGTTACCGACGGTGACTCGCCAAACAGCTCGCGGTAATGCGCGGCAAAGTGGCTCAAGTGGAAGAAGCCCATCGCCACCGCCACGTCGCCGACGTTCTGGCTGCCGGCCGGCGTTGCGATCAGGCGCCAACGCACCGCATTAAGGCGCAGGTTTCGCAGGTACTCGACGGTCGATTGCGCCAACTGAAGGCCGACTACGGTAACCGGCTGCTGAAGGTGCCGGACCTGCGCGTGCTATATGAAACCGCGAGATTTCGCCCACCCGATACTGCTGGGCGGCGCCCTGCTGTTCTGCCACGCCGCCTCGGCCCACGGCCCCGTTTTCGACTGCTATAACGAGCACGATGACTGGGTGAAGTGCGAAGCCGGTTACACCGACGGCAGCTCCGCCGTGGGTCGCAAAATCCATGTCCAGGACACCAGCAACAAAGTGTTGCTCGAAGGCACTGTGGACCAGGACAACAGCTTCACGTTCCAGGCCCCCGTCGGAGCCTACTCCGTGGGAGTCGCTGAACCACCCTCTTCTCTCGCGCGAATCGAAGTGAGGTCATCAGTCTCTCGCGTAGCTTGCTTTCTCCCTTCCACTCCAGGACATGTGCCTCCAGGCTTCTGATGGAGGTTTCCCAATGATCGGCTTCATCATCAGCAACCCGTATGTGCTTAACAGCGGGAAACATCAAATGCGCTACACCCTCAATGAAGCTGACCTCACGGTGTGCCGGCCAATATCTTTGTGAGCAAACCCATAAATCAGGCGTTTTTGCGTTTCAGGTAGTCGTCGAAGATCTGGTTGGCGTTGCCCAAAGACATCAGGTGCGCGTAAACCCAGCCCAGTACGCCGGCTTTGTGCAGGCTCAGGATTTGCTCGTCGGTCAGTTTGGCGAAGCGCTCTTCGTCGACGGCCAGGAAGTCGCTCAAGACGAAGGTCTCGCCGCTGTCGTGGGTCAGTTGCAGGGTGCGCGGGGTCAGCAGTTCCAGCTCGGTCAGGAGTTTGACGAAGTTGCGGGTGCGGTCCATTTCTGCGGTGAAGTTCTGCAGGAACTGGATCATCTCGTTGAGGAACTCGCTGTTCTTCCCGTCTTCAGCGAACAGTTCACGGCCCTCTTCTTCGTTCCAGCCTTCGTAAGCGGCGTCCAGGCATACCGTGAAGTTATCGGCGTCGGTCTGTGCCAGCACGAACGGGTAACGACGGATGAACGCCGGGATGTAGGTGTTGGCGTGCCATTTGAAATCCGCATCCAAGTACCCGTTGTGACCTTCGTTCAGGCCCAGCAAGGCAATCGGCATGGCCGCCTCCCCCTCACCGATGAACACGATCGGGTAGTGGCGTGCAGCCTGGAAGAACTCCAGACCGGCCAGTGGCACCAGGTGAGTCTGTGAGGCGAATTCGCAGTGGCTTGCAGGCTTGAGTTTAAAAGCCTTGTGCTCGTCACGGTTGAGGGCTTTGATGTCTTTGTACAGCAGCATGGTGGTCATTGAATAAAGTCTCGGTGCGGTTTCAACGAAGAATTATTTGCATAAGAACCTGGCTGCTGTCTTGGTCGGCAACAACGTCTTTAAGCGTATTGGCAGCCACCAAGCTGATGCTCAGGTGCTTACCGTATTTGAAATTGAGGCCAGCGCCCACGCTTTGCAGGTCGACGTCGCCGGTGCCCAGTTGCATGGCGCGACCGTAGTCGAAGAACACAAACGGTTGCCAGCGCTCACTGTAGTTCCAGTACCACTCAAGGTTCATCGTCACCCCTTGAGGGGATGCAATCACGCCGGGGTCGTAGCCGCGCACGCTGCTGATACCGCCGAACTGGTACAGCAAGGTAGAGGGCAATTCGCTCGGACTGGTCGAGTACTGCCAGCCCAGGCGACCGACGGCGGTAAAGCTTGGGCCGAAGTCACGGCTCAGGTAAGCATCACCATTGAGCAACTGAAAGCTGCCGCTCTCCCCACTCAGGCTGTTGTCGCTGTTGGCTTGGCGCAGGCGCTGTTCGTAGCGGCCGTACCACGGTGCGGCGCGGTACTCGACTTGGCCTTTGAGGGTGAGCTCATCGACCTTGGTGTCGCTCAGGTCAAGCCCCTGAATCGTGGTGCTCGATGTCTGGTGGTCGTATGCGACACCGCCCACCAAGGTCAAGTGCTCGTTGATCCATGTGGGTTGGTCGTAACCGATGCCGTAGGTTTGCGAGTCGCCTTCAATATCCAGCGCAGCAAAAGGACCTTTCTTGATTTTCAGCGTGTTCGCGCCCGCCTCGACGTAGACCACACCGTTGTAGGTGTTGACCGGTCGGCTGTAGCGCAGGCTGGCGTATTGCGAACCGGATGTGCCCACCGCGATGGCTGACAGCGCATCCGCAACGCCGGTGGGCGAGAACCAGGTCAGGGTGCCGCCGTACTGCTCACGGCCAGTGCCTTCGGTGCCGTAGTTGTTGAGGAACGCTGTCCACTGGATCGGGTCGGGTTCGAAGGCCTGCAAGTCGACCTGAGTAGTGCCAAACGCTTGCCCCGGCGCCAAGCTGGCCGTGACCTGCGGCCCAGGCGTGGTGGCGTTGAAACGCTGAATAGCGTTCATCAAGGCCGGGCTGTCCAGGGTCTGTCCCACGCTGAGCGGCAAGCGCGCCTGGTAGAACTCAGGTTTAACCCGGGTCGGCTCGCCTTGCCATTTCACCGCGTCGACCTTGGCCTCGACCAGCACCACCTTGAGCACGTTGTTGTCCAGCGACTGCGGCGGGATGATCGCGCGTGCGGTGAGCTGCCCCTGCTTTTCATACAGGGCGTTGATCTGGCGCAGCAGGGTGTTCAGGTCATCGAAACCAATCGGGTGACCGACATAGCCCTTGGCAAAGCCTTCCAGCGTCGCGCGGTCGATGTAGACCGAGCTGTTGAAGTTAATCCCCATCAGGGTGAAGCGTTGGCCCTGATCTGCCAGCACCTGATCGGCAGGCGCGTCACCGCGCAGCGAAGGCACTTGAATACGATTGGCACGTTCTTCGGTGGCTTTCTGTTGCTGGTCACGCTCGATCTGTTCACGAATCAGGTTCGGCTCAATACGCCCCGGCACGCTCGGTGTGATTACAGGCGTTGCCGCCTGAACCTGCACCGCGCCCATCAGCGAGATCGTCAGCAGACTGCCGAGCGAGAGGCCCTGAGGGCGCCGCCACATACTTAAAGATCCCACTGTCGTACTCCGTTGTTGCTATTTAGCACGTTGTCCACATTCAGATTGATGCGAGATTCGGTCGGCGCGTTGCTCCACTGCGACGGCGTCCACTGGCTTGGTTTGGGCAGCACGAGCGCCGATTGCAGTAACTGCTTGACGATTGCGCTGAACGCCCTGCCGCTGGCGTTTTGCTCAGCGTAACTGGACGCCGTCACGCCTTGCACCATGACCCCGGTCACGACCGGTGCATGCGCTTCGCTGAAGTTGGGCACCAGCACCAGATGGGTGTTGTTGCGATGCACAACGTAAGCATTGGTGGTGCTGGTCACGGCCTCTTGCTGGAGGGCAAAGGCTTTGTCGATTTCATACAACTGAACATCGGCTTCGCTACGGTATGCAGGCGTCAGGTCGTCGGCGACCACATGGGCGTTGGCCGTTTGCAGGTCGAGGAAATCGACATGAGCGGCGTCTTGCAGGTCGACACGGTTGGCACTGGTGACCAGCTTGCTGCTGACCGCGTAGTAGTGCGGTGCAACGATGTCGTTGGCCGTCAGCCTTGAATCGAAGCGCTGCGCCGCATTCTCACCGCTGCCGCCGACCCACAGGTTCAGCTGACCGCTCCCGGTGTGCTGGCCGTAGATCGCTATGTCCTGACCGTGCAAGTCAACCGACTGCCCTATCGAGGCATCTGCCACGCTGATCAGGTTGCCAGACCATAGGCTCATCGTTGGCGCACGCGCCTGGTCGATGACGATGCTCGCCTCAGAGGCTTGACCGTTACGCCAGCCAGCGTTGACGACGGCCCCCGCATCCGCTTGTAGCTCAGTGCCGCGGGTACTCAGCATGCTGTCGAGCAATGCCTGACCCTGCGCCAACAGATGACCGAAGCCGATGGTTTGTTCGGCGGTCCATTGCTGGGCACCACCGCTGCGACTGGTGCCACTGACCTGAATCAGGCCACGAGCCAACAGGTCGGTCGCGCCCACCGACGTGAGGTCGTTCAGGCGCAGGCTCTGGCCTTGGGCGTTGATTTTAGCCGCCGACGTGTTGCTGCCAGTAATGTCACCACCCGCCGTCAGTTGCGCATTTCCACCGGCCAATAGCTGGCCGAAGTTAATGGCATCAGCCGCCGACCATGTTTGCGCGCCGCCGCTGCGGCTGGTGCCGTTGACCTGAATCAGGCCACGGGCCGTCAGGTCGGTGCTGTCCACCGACGTGACGTCGTTCAGCCGCAGGTTCTGGCCTTGGGCAGTGATGCTCGCCGCCGACATGTTGGTGCCGTCGATGTCAGCACCGGCAGTCAGGCGTGCTGCGCCACCGGCCAGCAATTGGCCGAAGCTGATGGCCTGAGCTGCCGACCAGGTCTGCTCAGCGCCGCTGCCGCTGGTACCGTCTACCTGAATCAGGCCACGGGCGGTCATGGCGGTGCTGCCAGCAGCGTCTAGGTCGTTAATCCGTAGGTTTTGGCCGCTGACCGTGATTGAACCGGCGGTGGCCTTGACCAACGGTGTGGTGACGTTGCCAGAAGCCTGCAACACCACATTGCCCTTGAGGGTCTGGTTCTCATAAGGCACGGCGGTGGAAACAACGCGGGTGCCAATGGTGAGATCGCCGCCATTGGCAACCATGCGGATATTGCCACCTGCCGTAACGCCGTCGTCGATGTTGATCGACTTGCCCGAGATCACCAGGATGTTGCGCCCGGAGGTCAGGCTGTGCAGGTCAATATTGCCGCCGATGGTGAAGGTCATGTCACGACCCGCAACCGCGTCACCCGTGGCGTCGAAGTCGCCGCCTACGCCAACATTCAGGTCGCGGCCGGCCTTGAGCGAGTAGCTACCGCCGTATTTGATCGTCGGCATGCTCAGGTTGCCGGAAGCAACGATACCAAGGTCACGCGCCGCTTCGACCACCAGCCCGGTGATGTTGCCTTCTCCCTGGGCATACGGCCCTGTGGCCTGCAGGAACACGTCTTCGAGCTGGCTCTGAACGTGGCCGATGTCCATGTTGCGGCCGATGATGTGCATCTGGTGTGCAGCCACGGCGTTGCCGCCATAGACGTTGCCGTCAGTCAGCATATCGACGTCATTACCCGACTGAATGTATGTATTACTCAGCGTGTAACCGGACTGCGGGTCTGCGTAGTGATCGCCAAAGCGGATATCGCCCAGAGACCCTGTGACGGTGTGCAGCGTGATGTTGCCTTGAGCGATGCCTTGGTTGATGACCAGGTCGCCATTGGTCAGGGCGTTGATGGTCGTTGCGGCATTGACCGCTCCCAGGTTGGCCGAGCCGGACAGCAGGTCAACGTCCTGAGTGGAACTGGTCAGGCGGTCAGCCGCAAACAGGCCGCGGGCCTGCAACGACAGTCGGCCCTGACGGCTGAGCAGGCTGCCCAGTTGCGCGGTCCCTACATTGAAAGTCGCCGTCTGTGCGACATCCGCGCTGTTGCCACTCCAGTTGCCGGCACCGGTGACGTCCAAGGTGTCGCCGATCACCAGATCACCGTAATGCAGTGAAGTTGCCGCCACGCCACGATGAGTGAGGACCGCTTTGCCCGTCACATTTGCACGCCCCAGACTCAGCGCGTTGGTGACGACCAGATCGAGATCACCGGTCACGGTCAAGGCGTTGATGGCCGAGCCCGACCCCAGGTCGAGCGTAGTGTTCAGGGCGCTGAAACTGTCACTGACGCGCATGTCGCCACTGACAACCAGATCAGCGGTGTCCGCGACGGCTACCTTGCCCAGACTCAGCGACGATGCCGTTACGTGTGCCAGACCGTTGATATCACCGGCAGTGATGCTGGCGTTATCCACGTGGTCGAGCAACAGGTTGCCGTTGTTGACCACCAGGCTTGCGGCGGTCAGATCGCCGCCGTGCTGAGTGAAGTCGCCTTGAGCATGCACGTTGGCGTAGTCGATACCGCCGCCATTGGCGGTGATTTCCACCAGGCCGTGACGCGCATCGAGTGTGCTGCCACGGGTGTGCTGCTGGACACGCAGGTATACGTCGCCTTGGTCAGTGATGGCCGACGTCAGTACTGGCAGGTTCACCCACAGCGCCTGCGCAGCGCTGCCAATGCCCAGGCCGGCATGCACCGTCGAGGTGCCGCTACCGGTGGCGATCAGATTAGCGTTGCCATCGCCATTGGCGGTGATCTGGCCACCGGCATCGATGACAAACACTTGAGCAGCAGGACCGGAGTTGGTCAGGCGGCCCAGTGTCATGTCGCCGGAGGTCTTCAGGCTCAGCGTGCTTGCAGCCTGCATGTAGCTGTCGGCCGCCATGGTCAAGCTGCTGGCAGTCAGGCCCAATGAGCCGCTGCTGTTAAACGCGGCTGCAGCGGCGAGTTTCACCACAGCACTGTTGAGCACTATCGAGGCACCGTTGAGGATCGCGCCGCTGGCGAGCGTGAGGTCGCCACTGGCGCCACCGTTGCTGTTGCTCAGGCTCAGTTGCCCTGTGGCGTCGATGTGACTGTTAGCACCGAAATTGGCTGCACCGCGCGTGGTCAGTACCACGTTGGCACCGCTCAGGCTGGCCGCATTGCCCAGGGTCAGGCTGTCGTCATGCAGTTGCAGGTTGGCACCCTTTACCTGCGCACCATCGTCAAGGCTCAGCTCGCCCTGTGCGTTGAGGTACGCCAGGCCACCGGCCTGCACCCATTGACCGACCTGCACGTCGCCCGAACTGTTGACCAACACTTGGCCTGAGGCCTGGGTGGTGTTCAGGCGTGTCGTACCACGGGTGTCGACACTGACGTCGCCATTCAGCGCGCGCAGGGTGTCGGCGCCCATACCGGCGGTTGAGGTAGAACTCAGGCTCAGGTTATTACCCGCCTGTACCGTGCCGACGGTCAACGCCTTGTCGGTAGCGATCCAGAGGTTGGTCCCCGCCGTTGCATTGAGCGTGCCTGCGGTCGACGATTGCAGTTCCACCTGCATGGCTTGACCCGCACTGCCGATGGCGTCGCGGGCCTGTAAGGTGATGTCACGGGCCGTGACCGTGACGCCGCTGCCCTGTTGCACCAGGCTGCCGCTGCTTGCATTGAGGTAAACAGCGCCCAAGGCGTAGATCTGGTTCACGTTGAAGTTGCCGCTCAGCCAGTTGATCGCCACGTCCTGACCGGCGCTGGCGGCCAGCAACGCGCCACCGACGTTCAGATCCAGCGTGGCAGGCGTGGTGCCAGCCGTACCCAGACTGCCGCTGGTCGACTGCAGGGTCAGGTTGTTACCGATGTTGAAGACGCCGCCTTGAGCGCTCGCCGCCACGATGGAGCCGTTGGCAGCAAGGCGTGCGTCACTGCCTACCGTGACGTTACCGATGCGCAGGTCAGGCTGCGATTGCAGGTAAGCTGCTCCGCCCGCATTGAGGTCGAACTGGCCGCTGGCGTTGACGTAAAAGGCCAGCGTGCGGTTAACGGTCAGGCTGACAATATCGTTGTTGCTGTTGCGGTTGACGATCACATCGCCCGGCGCTGTGGCCACGGCCAGTGCGGCTGCTTCAGTGCTCGTCAGGGTGCCATTGCGCAGCGCGCTGAAGTCAATGGTCAGCGCACCCGCCAATTGGCCAAGGCTGCCCGCCACTTGAAGATTGACGTTGCGGCCACTGATATTCGGTTGCGACGAGCCTACTGAACTGCCGGACGCAGCACCCAAGGCTGCTTTGTCGATGGCGTACAACAGCTCGCCTTGCGTCCACACAGCATCCTGGGACAACGCCGTGATCTGCGCGGAGGTGGCCACGTAGCTGAACTGCTGATCGTAAGACTGGAACGCCGCCTGTGTGCGCCAGTTACTACCGATCTGGGTGTCGAAACCACTGGATAGATCGTTGTAGCGCGCGCTGACGTACTGGCGCACATCGGCATCCGAGGCGCTCAGTTGACCGAGTTTGAGGGCGGCCAACGGGCGGTACAGTTCAAGACCTGCCGTGCTCAGGGTCAGCGTACCGTTGGTGATGGAACCTGCATCAACCAAGCTCCAGTACTCGCGATAGTTGGCGGTGATCTGGTCCTGGAATGGCTTGACTGAGGTCGCCGTGATGTTGCTTTCGGCGCCATAGCCCGACGTCAGCGCCAGTTTCTGCCAGATCGCCTGCTGAGCGCTTTCATCATCGTTCTGGCTGCTGCGGCGGCCCACGTCGTAAAGCGAGCCTTGGTCAACTTTGACTGACACATCGCCGGTGGCAGCAGTGATCTGCCCGACCCACATGTCGCCCTTGGTTTCTTCCAGATAGGCATTGCGGTTAGCGTTGGCATTGACCACGCCGAAAGCGCTGGCGCCACCGCTGGTGGTGACTTCCACGGCATTCAGGCGCAGGAAGTTCGCGGCCGAACCCAGGCTGCCGGTGCTGCTGTTCAGGGTGATGTTACGGCCCACTACGTCGGCATCGCGATTGGCCGCATCTGAGGTGGCCAACAGATCACCCTCGGCATTGATCACCACGTCGCCGGTACCGTTGCCTGCCTTGATCGAGTTGATCAACGCGCCGGAACCCAGACTCAAGTAGGTCCCCGCACTGCCCGATGTTGCCGTCAGCGTGCCGCCATCGGCCACGCTCGCGTTGAACGCAGAACCTGTGGCGCCGATGCCGCCTGCTGCGGTCAATACCAAATCGTGCGCATAGACGCTGCTGTCTGTCAGCGACGTCAAGTTGCTATAGGTGCTCAGCGTGGTGGTGCCCACCGGGTTGCTGAGCTTGCCAGCCACGATCAGGTCGTTGTTGGAGGTCGCCGTGATCGAGCCCTTGGCATTGCCGACGAACGAGATATTGAACGGGTTGTCGGCCTTGACCGACTGAGTGATGGTAATACTCGCCAACGTCGGGAAATTGTACTGCCAGAGGCCATACCACTCACCGCCTTTCTCCTGACCGGTGGCGCTGAAGCCATAGTTGCATTCGGAACCGACACCGCCATCGCACCCATGATAAGCAACGCGAACCCCGTAGTTGGTGCGCATAGTGCCGCTGACATCCCGCTGGTACACCGACGTGTTGCCATTTCCAGCCACCACCCGCCCGGCATCTACTGTCCAGATATCAGCTGGGTTGGACCAGGCCCAATTGCTGACCGAAAACGTGCTGTCGTTATCAACCACGTTGCGGTATAGCGATGCCGACTGCGACCACTGGTAACGAATGCCGGTCAGCGGATTGTATTGGACGGTGTTGCCTGCGCTGCTGCTCACCAGGTAGGCGCCGTCCAGGGTGGTCGCGCCATTGCGGTTGTCGTAAGTCGAAAGGCCTACACCCTGAGTATCAACGTACCAGGTGGTAGCGTATTGACCGCCCACGAGCCCTTTGAGGGTGTCGACGATTTGCACGATACCGATTGAACCGGAACCGGTGTCGATGTTGCCCACCTGCAGCTGCGCGTTCGACTGGTTATTGATGGTCACCTGGCCGTAGCCATTGTTGACCTGGATATTGCCCAACTGATTGGTGCTGATCACACCGCCCTTGATGTAGACAAAGCCGCCGCCCGAAGCGTTGACATCATCGACGATGATGCGCTGATTGACGAAGTCGTATTTGGCGTGAATCAGTGTGCCGCCAGTGCTGGCCAGGTAGTTCGTCGGGATGTCCACCAGACTGGTGCAGGTGTGACTCGCGCAGTAGTGGTTGCTCAACCAACTGTCCAGACTGGCGTTGATGCTCAAGGTACGCGTGGTCGCCTGGCCGCTGGAGATGGTGGCGTTGATGTCGACGTATTTGGCCTGGATACCCACTTGACCGCCCACGATCTGCCCGCTCGCCTTGCTGCCCGAAAGATCGGCCTTGGCGTAATCGTAAGCGACCTTCTGCAGGGTCAGAATGGGCACTACCGGAAAGCTGGCGATACCGTGGAAGCCCACGGAACTGCCGGTGTAGCTATTGGGAACGCCACCGCCACAGTTGCTTCCAGAACCGGAGGAAGCCGGCAAACAGCCGCCAAACAGGACGGTACTGTTGTTGGCGCTCTGGTAGAGCAACCCACCGTTATTGTTAGCCAACTCGCCGTGCGTATACATAGCATTGGCAATCATCTCAATGGCCAGGGTTGGCGAGGAGGTGATGTCCGCAAACGCCGACCATTCTGAGATCGGGTTACTGCCCACGGCCCAGTAGGCGTTTGGCTGGTAAACCGACATCGAGCCTTCGGGTATTTCTACCAGCACTTGCTGACCGTAGGTGGAGGCGAACTGCCCCAGCGAGCCTTTGGCGTTGGTGATGTGGATCAGCCCGCTCAGGTTGTACAGATCGCCCGTGAGGAAGATGGCCGGGCCATAACTGACGTTGCCTGAACTGCCGCCCCAGGTGTTCTGAATCAGGATCTGAGCGCGTTGGCCTTTATTGACCTCATGCACCTGGCTGGCGCCGAACTGAGCGGCACCCGCGCCGCCGGTGAAGTACACGTTGCCCCCGGTGTCGCTCGGGATCAGCGCGCTGCCCACCAGCAGGTAGCGGCTGCTGGCATTGGTGACCTGGATTTTCGGCCCACCGTTAGCGGTCAGCGACCCGCTACCCGACAGCGAGTCGGCCTGCACGGTGACGTTGCCACCGGCTGCCATCATCGAACCCAGGCGAATCGCCCCGGTGACGTTACTGGCCAAAGTGTTGCGTAGAATCTGCTTGGTGGTGGCGTCGATGCCGCTGATACCGTCTAAGTAGGCAGTCGGAATGAAACCCGTGTCGAGCATCCATGACACGGGCAGGCCTGAGCTCTGGACCAGGTTACCGTTGGCATCGATGTCTATGACCAGCTCGTGGTAGCGCCCCGCAAGCAACGTACCGTTCAGTGTTGCGGTGCTGGTTGAACGAGGGTCGGACGTGCTGTCCTTGTTGGTCACCGGGATGAAGCCCAGCTCATAGCCACGGCCAACACCGTCCGCTTCGGCGAATGTATAGCCCTTGAAGCCACCCACAGTGATGCTGCGCGCCGCCAGCACCTGTGCAGCCGCATCCACGGTCACACCGGCGTTGTTGTAGCTGCGCGACACGGCACGGGCGGATGGAATGGCAATCAGGCCACGCACCACGCTTTGGGCATTGGCGCTGGTGGTCATCCGCGTTTCCCACAGCCCTTCCGGGTCTTGACCAGCGTCGATCGCAATGTTGCCCAACGCTTCAAGCACCGCAGTGCCACGGACATTAACGTTTTGATTGCTGGTCAAGCTGACGTTGGCATTGGCCACGCCCACCCCTGCCGCGCCCCAGGTGCTGACCAACGCCTCGACCGCTGCAGACGCCAGCGAGTAGGTGCCCAGACCCAGCTCGCCATAAGAAGACAGGATTGCGCCGCTGGCCACATTGATGGTGTTGTTCAGCGTGGAGGTGTGATCGTTCTGCGCGCCGCCGCCAGCGATGCCGCCACCCGTGCTGAGGGTGGCATCCTCGCTGGTGGCCTGTTCAGAATAGGCACGCACCATCAGCTTGCCGGAGATGCTCCCGGTCGGCGCCAGACCGGCCACCAGATGGGCCGCGCCGATATTGACCAGCGCGTTGCCCGTGATGTTGGTCTCGTTGACAACGGCCTGTCCGCTGATCACGCCGCCGCCAGCACCGGAGACCGCCGTGTCATCAAAGCGCTGGGTGTAGAAATGGTTACTGGCCGAAATCAGCATGTCTTGACGGGTCACCAGAAGGGCGCCATCACCAACGGTGACTGTGCTGTTGCCCGTCAGGTTGTTCTGTACACCGGCACCGCTGGCGCCGAGCAAGGCGGCGTTGACCGAATCGGCATGGGCGCCAAAGCGCCCGGTGTAGCTTGCGTTCAGTGACAGGTTGTCCATGAGCAGGTTGCTGTTGTTGCCCACGCTAACGCTGGCGGTGCCGGTGGCACGGGTGATGACCTGCGAAGCGTTACCGGCTATGAGGCCGCCGCTGCCGGCCACGCTCTTGGCCTGGTTGAGGTCGTTCCCTGTCGCGCTCAAGACCACGTCGCCCATCGTCACGTCGCTGCTGGCCTGGGTGTTACTGCCCAGGCTGGCGACGGTCTGGGTGGTCGCGGTGGCACTGGCCACGGCGACGCCCACCGACAAACCACCACTGACCGCGATGCCCAAGGCATCGGCGTATTGGTGGGTGGCGCTGTCGGCGCTGATGTCGATGCGACCGCCAGGCAGTTGCAGCCGGTTGCCGGTGGTGGCGCTGACCGAGCCATTATTGCTGGCGGTAGCGACAGTGCCGTTGGCGCTGAAGTACAGACCACCGCTGCCCGCAATGGCCTTGGCAACAATGTTCGCAGTGCCTGGGTCTTTACCGGCCAGCATCTTCAGGTCAGCCGCGAGGGTCAGGCCGTTATTGCCAAGCAGTGAGTTGTCATCGCCCAAGGCGGCAGTGACGAGGGTATCGCCACTGGCCGTGGCCACTGAAGCACCAACGCCGACAGCGCCACCCAGAGCTGCACCAATGGCGCTGGCCGATACATTCGGCAAGGCACTGGCGGACAAGGTCACGCCGCCGCTGCCTGCATTGAAGGTCACGAAGTTGCCGCTGGTGCTGGTGACGGTGCTGCTGTCGCTGGCAGTGACCACCACAGCGTTGCCTGCGCCCAACAAGCCGCCTGCCGCACCGTTACCACTCGCGCTGCTTCTGCCGAGGTCGCTACTGCTCAGGGAGACGGTTTGCGCGCTGAGGCTGGCGTTGTCATCGACCTTTAAATTGACGTCGCTGTTGCGCTCGGCAACCGCAACAACGACACCGGCACCCACTGCACCGACGCTGGCGCCGATGGCAGTGGCCGAGACCTCGAGGCTGTCCGACAGGGCATCTTTGAGGCTACCGGTCAGGTTGATGACGCCGCCCAGGTGGCTGGCGACGCTGTTGTTCATCACGCCAATGGCCAACGCGGCGCCCAGGCCTAGCCCCATGCCTGCTGCGCCGTTGTAGGCGGTGACGCCCACGGCCGACTGACCTGCCGTCAGCGCGCCGCTGTTACCGGTGACGTTCAGCGAGGCGGCCGTCAGGCTACCGCCCAATACGTCCGCCGCCACATGGGCGTTGGAGAAAGTGAACGCGGCGGCCGCGCCGTAGCTGGTCGCGCCCGACACCTGCGCCGAACCCGCCAGGTTGGTGGTGGCCAGCAGGTCGCTTGCGCTGACCGTAACGTCACCCGCCGTGTTGACAGTGGCATTGCTCAGACGCGCGACGGTTTCCTGCTTGTATTGCTTGACGCTGCTGGACGCGACAAAGCGGTCTTTGACCGAGCGGGTTTGTGTCTGGCTGTCGAGTGTCGTCCCAGCGGCAGTGCTGTCAACCAACGTGACGTTGCCGTTGGCATCGAGCGTGGTCGTCGTGTAAGCGGTGTCGGCGTTTTTGCGGCTGCCGACGTTGTCGGCCAGCGACAAGGTGCCGTTGTTGCCCTTGTCCAGCTCGCTCATGGCGTCATGGCCGTCTTGCTCGACGGTGCCGGAGCCCAGCAACAACAGGCTCAGTGCGCCGCCGATCGAGGAGACGGAGCTGATGCCGCCTGTCACCGCGTGCAGGTCGGCATCGACCGTGCGCAGGGCGCTTATGTTTAACAGGCCAGTGAGCCATGCGGTGCTGTCGAGCAGCTCGGCGCGGGTCGCGTTATTGGTAACCAGTACGTTGGCGCTACCGCCTACGGCCACTCCGCCACCGGCCAGGGAACCCACATTGAGCTGTGCATCCAGGCTGTCGGTGGCCTTGATGTTCACACTGCCGGTGCGCTGGGCGCTGGTGCCGAAATCAACGTAGCGGCCACCGGCTTCGGTGGTGTTTTCCACGATCAGAATGTTGCTCGCACCGGCCACCGCTACGCCGCCCAGGCTGGCGCCCACGGCATTGGCCCGCAGTGTCGTCTTGCTGTCGGCCGTCACGTTCACCGCGCCACTGCTGTTGACCGCGGTACGCACCAGGTTCGCCGGATCGACTTCACCCAGCCAGGCACGCACGGTGCTGGTGTCATAGCCGGCGTTGATGCCCGCACCAACGGCCACCCCCCCACCGGAGAGGGTACCGGCGTTTGGCGACAGGTCATTGATTGCGCTGGCCGCTACCTGCAAGGCCCCAACGTTCAGCGAGCTACCGTTACCGACTAACGCCTGCGTGCTGCCTTTGAGTTCAAGTACCGCCGCACCGCCTGCTACCCCGACGATGCCGCCGCTGACGGTCGCAACTAAGTTGCTGGCCGATTGAGTGGAGTTTGCGCTTACGTCGGTGGCGCCCAGGCTGGTGACGGTGGCGTGATTGATGCGCGCCGTGACGTTACGGCTGACAACGCCTGTATCTACCGAAGCCGCCACCGCCGCGACGCCCAGCGACAAGGCCGCACTGCTGGCCGAGCCATAGCTGAAGCTGTGGCTGGCCGCGCCGATGCTGACTTGCTGCGCGGCATTCGCACCGCCGTTGCTGCTGTTGATGCTGGCGTCGTCGATGTAGGCAAGAGTGTCGCCAGCGATGATGCTGGTGTTGCTCAAACCGGTGACCGCAGCGCTGGCCAACGGCGTCAAGGCCACACCCGCACTGAGGCTCACCTGCCCCACTTGCTGCAACGAGGTGGCACGTACGGCCAGGCCGTGAACAGTTTCCGTGTTGGCGACCAGGTCTGCTGCCGGGCTGAACTGCTGGGCCAAGGCCCAGGCGCTGGTGTCCGGCGCGTTGGACAGCGTGCCGTTATCGACAGCCAGTCCATTGCCGTTGCCTAACGCCGTCACGGACGTTGTGCCGCCAGAGATGCCAGCTTCTGTGCTGCTGTCAATCAGGTTCACCGCAACCAGGCCTGAAACTGCGGCGTTGCCACTGCCGGACACGACAGCCGCGGAGGAGCGAATCACATCACGATCAAGGGCGATGACGCCGATGTTGTTTTGTGCCACAACCTTAGCGCCACCGTCGATCAGGGCCTTGGCCGAGGTGTTCAACAGGTTGGTGGTCACGCCTGCGTTGACCGCTGCGGTGCCGGAGAAGCCTGCAGACACCGAAGCCGTCTGGACTTTCGCGTCCGAGGTGGCAGTGACGTTAAGGTCATTCAGCGCCCAGCCGGTTGAGACCAGGTTGGCGCTCAGGCGTGCTTCGATGTCGTTGGCGATACGGTTGACCGCCACCGCCACGCCCACAGCGATGCTGCCTGCCGCCACGGCGCCGCCTGCCAGAGAGTCTATGGCCGACGTGTCTTTGGCAGTCACGTTGAGGCTGCTGGCCGAACCGCTGCTGCCGCTGACGCTGGCATGGGTCACAGCGTCAATGTTGTTGGTGGTGCTTGAGAGCACCGCAGCGCCGGTGCCTGCGCCCGCGCCGCTCAGGGCCAGGGTTTTGATCGTGCCGCTGGTCAGGGCATTGACCCGAATGCCGCTGTTGGTGCTGCCCAGTGACAAGCTGCTGTTGTTGATCAAGGCGTTGCGCTGCTGATTGACGGTGCTGACCGCAATCGCCGTAGCGCCCGCGCCGGTGCCTGCGCCCTGCACGTTACCGGCCAGGGTCTGGATGTTGGCTTCACCGCGACTCACGTCGACCGTGACCGAGGTGGCGCCGGTCAGGGTGACGCCATCAAGCGTGGCGTTTTCAGTACCGGAAATAACGTTAACCGCGACCGAGCCGCCCAGCGCCACGTTGCCTGCAACGCCCGCGCCCACGGCCGCGGTACGAATGGTCGCCGAGCCACCGCTCTTGACGTCCAGCGCCTGGCTCAGGGTAAGCGTCGTGTGGCTGATGGCAGCTTCACGAGTGGCGGTGATGATGTTGTTGGCGTTGGCAATGCCGACCGCCACTTCACCGGCACCGGCAATCGCGCCCGCCAGGCTCCAGAGCGTACGGTCACCGATGTTGCTGGTCACGCTCAGGCTGCCGCCCGAGACGCTGCCACCGCTGATGCTGGCTTCTTCGGTGCCGGAAAGAATGTTGGTGGTGGATGAGCCCGCGCCCGCATTGCTGCCGACACTGCCCGCAACGGCAATCGCGTTGATGCGCTGATCAACGCCGCTCTTGAGGCTATTGCTGGCAAAGCCACTGATGTCAGTATCGGTCAGGCTGGCAGTGCGGTTGGCCGCAATACGGTTAACCGAAATCGCGCCGCCCACGGCGGCTTCGCTGCCACCGGTAATGGCGCCAGCCAGTGAGTTGATCTTCAGACCTTGACCGCCGCTGGCGTTCGCGCTGAAGGCCTTGTTGGTCCCCGTGGTGCTCACGGTGCTGTCATCGACGCCGACCGTGTCGCCACCGGAAATATTGTTGACGACCACCGAGCCGCCGCCGCTGTTAGTACCGGCCACGCCATTGACGCCGATGCCCCAGATCTCGCCGTCCAGCGACGAACTCAGGTTCGCGTTGCCGCTGAGCGCCACCTGGCTGTCAGTCAATTTAGCGCTGCGTGTGGCGTCGATCAGGTTGACTGCCAGTGCACCACCCAAGCCCGCGCCGCCACTGGCCAGGGCGACATTGACAGCCAGAGCATCGATGCGGGCGCCAAGGCCCGATTGACCTGCATTGACCAACAGGTCAGCAGCGACCAAATCAACGTCATTCAACAACGCTTTCGTCGTATCAGAAATACGGTTGTAGGTGATGGCCCCCCCTACAGCATTACCGTCGCTGGTCGCGGCAACGGCAATGGCAGCGGTCATTATTTTGCTTTGTCCGGCGGCCGTCACCGTAGCGTCGCCGCTCAAGCGGTACGCGCCATGACTGACAGTGGCACTGGCGCCCTGCTGCATGTCCGTCAGGCTGACAGCAGCGCCTACCGCATTTCCCCCGCTGCTGGCCGCGATATTCCCGGCCAATGAATAGGTGCCGGCGGTTTTGCTGGCGCTCACAGTCAGGTTATCGGCGTGCAGCGTATGGCTGTTCATGTCCAGACTTGCTGTGACGTTGCCACGACCAATCACGGCAGTCGATGAGCCGGACACGGCCGTGCCCGAACTGCCAGCTGCGCCTACAGCGGCCGCCACTACTTTGGTGTCATTCTGCGCAGTGATATTGAGATCACCCGTCAGATCGGCGTCCGTATTGGCGACCGTCGCGGTGTAATCGCTGCCGGTGTAAATCACACCGAAAGCACCACCGGCCGCCTTTGTGCCAGCAGTACCTGCCACCCCACCGGCAATGCCGATGATCGACTCGCCAGCGGTCGCGCCGTCGTACAGCGTGTGTTGAGTGGCAGTTGTATCACCGGCATCCGCCGTCAGGTTGTCACTGGTCGCCACGGAACCGTCGATATTTGCTGCGGTGGTGGTGCCGCCATCCAGATCAAGCCCGGCACCTGCCAAGGTCGCATCACCCGCGCTGTCAATAAGGGCATCAAGCGCAGCGGCGTTCGAAGCACTGCGTGCCGATACGTCGACGGTGCCCCCCGTCAGTGACGACGACACGCCCAGTGAGTCGGCATCAACCTTGGCCTCAATCACATTGTTCAGCACCAGCGCGAAGAGCGCGCCTGCACCCGCCGAACTCTGGCCACCGGTGGACGCGGCGACGGTCAACGCACCGGCCAGTACACGCGTAGCGCTTACCGCTGCGAGGTCGAAGCTGGCGAAGCCATCGGCAGTACTGCCCAACCATTGGGCCTGAATCTTGTTGGCCAGCACACCGACCGTCGCTGACACGCCAACGCTTGAGCCTTTGCCAGTGCTACCGGCAAACGCGCCACCGCCGATCAACAGGCGCGAACGATCATAGGCCGCCACATCGATGCTACCGCTGTTTTTCTGGCTGACGGTGCTGTCAATCACAGCAGCGCGGGTGGCATTAGTAACCGCGGCGGCAGACGCTGCCAGCGCACCGCTGGTGTTCTCAACGCCGCCAGTCGCAGCCGACATGCCCAGGCCCATGGAGAGCTGATCGCCGGCAGTGATCGCATGGACAGCCAGTGCGTGGTTATTGTGCAAGGTCGCGTTCTGTAGCAGTGCCTCCGTGGTATTTCCCAGGTAATCAAAGGCAAACGCACCGGCCATCGCCGTGCTGCTTTCGCTCTTCTTCTCACCTGCAGAGGTCAGTGCTCCGCCACCGGCCCCTGCCAGTTGATTGGTCTGGTTCAATGCCTGAACAGTGACATTGCTGCCGACGCTGTCGGGGTCGCGCGGGTCGAGAACGATGTCGCCCAGGCTGGAGCGTGTTGTCTGCCGGGAGACGTTAAGCGCTGCCGAACCGGCCAAGGCAAATGAGGAGCCCTCTTGAGAGCCTTGTCCCGGCGACGTGCCGTCGATCAACATCTTCAGTTTGTCGACATAACCCGACAATGTGCTCGGCACGCTCATGACCGAGTCTTTGATGCTGCTGGCCTTGGCTTGCGCTTGTTTCAGGCTGGCGGTCAGCTCATTGAGGCCATTGGTCAGCGTCTGACTCACCGCGCCACTCAAGGTAGTCGCCATCTCGGTAGAAGTGTTGGACGCACCGCCGTTGACCTTTTCCGCGGCGGCCTGGTCGGTTTTCTCATCCGCCGTCTTGGCTCTTGCACCCGCCAGTGCAAAAGCGCCAGCCTGACCATCACTGCGTGAGTTAATCAGCAGGTTGTCCACCGACCAAGTGGCGCGGGAACTGTCGGTACTGCCAACACCCATTGCACTCGGGCGCCACAACTGGTTGGCGCCCACCAGTGCTTCAACATCGGAGTTGAGCACGTTGACTGCAACGCTGGCACCCACACCATTGTTTTGCGACAAGGCAATGGCGCCCGCCGCACTCCACATGCCCACCTGATGCGCTGCGCTGACCGTCACATTGTCGGCGGTGACTGCCGTACTGTTGTTGATGGACGCATTTACCTTGGCATTGTTAACGCTGACAACCACCGCACCGTTACCAGCAGCACTTGCCCCTTTTCCGCCGGAAGGACTGATGCCAATGATCAACTCCTCCTGCTGCGCACTGACGTTGACGGCCTTTGCCGTGACGGTGCCACTGGCGCCTATACCGGCAACGGTCTTGTTACCCGTGACCTGAACGTTGACCGCACCGCCTGCTGAGGTGCCGTCATCGCCGGTTGCAGTGGCCGAGAGACTTGGCCACAGGTTGCCGCTGATCTGTAACTGCTGCACGTCTGTGTGCGCTTGAATCGCCAGCGGGCGGTCCCAATTGAACGCCAGCGCATGGGCGGCTTTACTGCTTGCGGTTTCGCTGCCGTCAGCACCGAGCAAGGTTGCAAGCCCTGCCAGCGGGCTGTTGCTCCACGCCGACGCATCAGTTCCCGTGGCAGTGAGTTTGACGTTGTCACCCACCCAGGCCGTCGCATCCAGGTTATTGAGCATGACGGTCACCGAACCCACAGTGACTTTCTCCGTGCCACTGGCAACGCCATTGGCAAAGTTGGTCGACAACTCTGAAGGCAGATTGGACGCGTCTTTGCCCTTGGCAACGAGCATCGCAAAAATGTCGCTCAGTGAGCTCCAGCGGTCCACGCCGTCCAGGTTCAACAGTTGCTGGTTGACCGCCCCTACGCCCAGGCGTGCGGCTGATGCCACCACGCCATCGCCAATCAGGGCATGGGTGTTCAATGTCAATTGGTTGTACGCGGCAGCGACGGACAGCGCTGTTTCGGTGCTATCACCCAGATCGGCCTTTGACATCACACTGCTTTGAGCGCTGTTGTGCAGATCGTTTTCGCGCTGCAAAGCCTGCACCGTCAGGTCGCCGGTCAACGCCAGTTTCGGCGCACTGCCATGACTTCCGACTATGGCTTCAGCCGTGTGATCGGCAATACCTACCGCCACCGCAGAGCCGAATCTGAAGGTGCTCTCGGTCGGCTTGGTTTCTGCGGTCGCAGGATCCAGATTGAAAAGCGCCTTCAGCTTGGCACTGATCAACCCACTGATGGGCGCGGTGGTATTGATCAGCTTGGCCGTCTTGAAGGTCTTGTCAGAGTTCCCGGACTGCACGGTGGCACTGTTTTTTTGCTGATCCACCAGGTTGACGGCCGTCACCGATAAATTGCGGCCACCCGCAAGATCAGCATCGAAAACGGCACGGGTGGTGCTGTCAAACAAGGTCAGCGCAATCGCAGGACCGCCAATCGCCCCCTGGCCCAGAGACTTAAAGGTGACGTCGTTGCTTAGCGTCTGCTCCGTAACTGCTGTGACCGACGTGTCTTGCGCCACGTTCAGCAACACGCCATGTGCCACATTAGCGAGGGTCGTGACATCGCTGTGCGCCATGCCAAAAGCGAAGCCGGCGGTCGTGTTCTGGGTACCGTTGCCGTTGTTACTGTTGGTCGAGCTGGTCACCAGCTTCAGTGTGTCCGCGCTCAGCGCCTGAATGGCCAGATTGCCGCTGGTAAGGCTTGCGCCGTCGGCGACGTTAACCGACGTTTCGCCGCTGATGCGGCCATATGAAATACCCAAATTGAACGGTAAGTTGCCGCTCAGGCCCGGCAGGGTGCCTGTGCTGGTATCAACCGTGCGTGTCGCCTTGGCTGCGATGTCGATCGCCCCCGAAGCATCGAGCTTCGCGGTCGAACCAATAGAAACAGACGCGTTGGCATTGGCGATTGCCACGGTGATGTTGGGGATCAACGCTGCCAACTCGCTCCAGTCTGTCGGATCGAGACCCAATGCACCGAGGTTGCCGTTACGTGCTTTGGAGCTGCTGGCATCCCCCAATGTGGTGATGATGTTGGCCCAGGTTTCTTCGTCCGTCCAACCGTTGGCCGTTTTCAACCTGCTGAAATCAGCGGTCAGGGCGGCCGAACTGAATAGGCTGCCCAGCAACGTGTAGGAAATCATCGCCTCGCTGTTGGCATGCAACAGAATGTCTTTGGCGTTGATCTGCCCGTCAACGTTGACGGTGCCGCTGGCATTGGCATAACCGCTAATCTGTTTGTCGAAACCGAACGCACTGATGCTGACTGAGCCTCGCTTGGTCGCGTCGCTCGCTTGTCCGGCATCGAGCTTTGCGTGCTGGCCGATCACCACCTCGGCTTTGCTACCGCTGGACGACAGCAGTGGTTGGGCTTGATCTTCCAGTTGCTTGGCCAGGAGATCGACCGTTGCCGCATCGGTGCCGGTGACACTGCTGTCACTGTTTGCCGTGAGCATGATATCCCCGGCGTTTCCCGTTCCAGTGGTGCTGGTGTTGATCGTCGAGTAGTCAGCCATCGTGATCGACGGCGCTTCGATCGTGACCTTGCCCCCTGCCATGTTAGCCTTGCCGCTGGCGGTGATGGTGCCGCCCTGGGTGGTCGCAGTCCCGCCATTCAGCGTCACCGACTGCCCTGCCTTGACCGACACGCTGCCGCCACTGTTGTCGGCCATCAGTGCGCTCAGCTCACCACTGATGGCGACGGTGCTGTTGGCAACAATCTGGACTGAACCGTCCTGACGTACGACACCAGTGCCTTGGGCATCGGAGACGTTTACGGTGCTGCGGAACACCTGATCGGCATAGTCCACGCCGCTGTTCAGCTTGGCGCCGGCCTGAACGGTAGCCGCTGCAGCGAACAGGTTGATCGAACCGCTGGCGTTGATCTTGCCGCCGATGCTCAGGGTGCCACTGCCGCCGTTGAGCGTGCCTGCCTTAAGGTCCGTTGCGGCCTTGTTGCCGTCGGCGCTGGAGCCATTAACGGCGGTAATAACCAGTTGCTGCATTTGCAATGCGTTCGGCGTGGTCACTGTGAGGCTGCCCACGTTCACCACACCACTGGCACCGACTACCATGCCGTTAGGGTCGGCGAAGATGACGTGACCGCCGATTGATCCGCCTTGAATACTATTCAGGTTGCCGTTGATGACCGTAGCCGTGTCATGCACCAGATTGACCAGCGTGCTGGCGCCATCAGGCACCACCATGTTGACGGTATTGCCGGCCGCCACATTGAAGTCACCGAAGGAGTTGAACGCGGTAGCGCCCCTCTGCGTGGCGGTGGTGATAGTGACCGTGTTGCTGTTGACCTCGGTCACGCTGGTGTCGGTGTCGGTCTTAAGGCCGTTGATTGCGTTATTGGCCGTTCTGAGCCCGGCATTATGCAGCGTGATGTTATTGGCGCTGTTATTCGCCCATGCAGGTGCAGCCCCCAAAGAGATCAATACGGCGGCGGTGATGCGGTTCAAAGTGAAACGTTGGCCACGTCCGTCCATTGACACGCTCAGGGAGCGGGCACGTTTCATCTTCGACATAAATAAGCCTCTACGGGAACTTCAGGTTGGACCTGCAGTCAAGGCCGCGAAGATAAGCGTTTGGGCATAACGCCAGCAATCGTTTCTTATTAATTCAGATACTTATTTTCTGGCGTCAAAAAACATTAAGCACAAGGAATCAGACCGTCAAGCCGGGGTGACACTGGCGAAGGGGCGATTTAGTCACGCCGAGGGAACGTGGCGGTGTCCGATACATTTACAGCGACCAGACGAGGCGCATCTAAAAGGGCCAATGCCACGCGTGTCAGTGCGTCGTGGTGAGACGCGCAGGTGTTGAGCGCGAGCGCACTTCACTAGGGAAACTCTAAAAAAGACTTTCAAATCTGGTGAAATACGCCAGTCCCAAGTACTGAACGGTTGAGCTCCGATGAAGCAGATGTTCTTCGCTGATGCCGAATACGCTGCTAAACGCAAACAGACCCGCCGTCAACGCTTCCTGATCGAGATGGATCAGGTCGTGCACTGGAAGGCGTTGCTTGATAAAGGCCTACTTCAACCGCACTTCTTGGCAAAGTACGTGGCGGCCTTTTTTAAGATGTCTCACTCTTCAGTAACCCGGGGCGATTCAGAGTTTGATTCGATCTCTATCACAACCGCCCCATCAGTCTATTGGGCTTACGGCGATCCACAGGAAGTTCATGGGCAAAGCCACTGTGTGCCGATAGTGTAGTCCCTAGCCACCACGCTATAATCCGTGGCTGCAATCTCCCAGGCGCCTCATCACTATGGAAGCGAATATGCCTCAGCCGGATGGGTAGCCATTCTATCGTCCACCTGCTCACGCTCCCGATGTTCAAGGAATACGCTTTGGTTTTCGGTATTTGGGTGTACAGCCTTCAATTACGTACCACCGGTTACTTCTTGTCTAAGTAATACACCGAATAGGAAGCTCATTATGAGCTAAATAGGTTTTTTAAGGTCATCTCCCCTACCCTCAGTTTCCAGTTGAGACTTTCTCCCTTGGAATTATCCAGCGCGGAGCCCGACCCATTCAATGAGTATGATTGGGCGTCCTGCCCATCCATTCACTGGGCACCCAACCGACACCGAGACCTTCGGCCCATTGGCGCAGGTGTTCCGCTTCGAGACCGAAGCTGAAGCAATTGCGATGGCCAACGACACCGAGTTCGGCCTGGCGTCTTACCTCCAAACCCGCGACCACGCGTGCCTAGCGCTTGAGCGTTTTCAGTTCATTGAGCAACCTCAAAAGCGTCTGCAACTTTTCCTCTCCAAAACCAGCCTGCAACCGCTGATTATTCGCCTCCATGCTCTCACTCATCGAACTAAAGCAGCCCTCCCCCTTCTCTGCCAGCCGCACCAGCACTCGCCGTCGATCCTGCTCCGCTTTGCGACGTTCAACCATTCCGGCCGCCTCCATGCGCATCAACACCCCGCTCATGCTCGGTTTGAGGATGCACGCCAGCTCAGCCAGGCGATTGATCTCGAGCTCATGATGCGGGCTGAGGATTCGAATAACCCGCCACTGCTGCGCGGTTAAACCATGTTGATTCAGAGAGGGACGGAAAAAAACCATCGCGGCTTCGCGAGCCTGGAGCAACGTGAGGGTCAACGATTGGCGCGGTTTGGACATCGGAATACGTTCGAACTCATAACTAGTTAATCGGTGAACAAAACGCTATCGGCGACCGATAAGCTATGCGCAGCTTTACTTCTTGGCGGCAACATAGAATCAGGTGTATTTCATTGGAATCCTGACTCAGATGTCGTTCAGTTGCTGTTCTGGCAGCCAGGATCAAACCGGCGGCACACAGGATCAAGACACCTACCGGTCGGAAGGCACTTAATACAACCCAACAGGAACAGCGCTTATTGCAAGCCCTGCAATTGAGTTTCCCTTCACTTTTCCAGGCTGAGCCATGATCAATATCGAAACGCCTACCTACTACTCAGCAACCAAAAAATACAACCTCAGCTTTCCGACCCTTGAGCAGGATGTGGAGGCAGATATCGTTGTGATCGGTGGCGGTTTCTCCGGCATCAACACGGCGTTGGAACTCGCTGAAAAAGGCATCACCAATATCGTGGTGCTGGAAGCACGTTACCTGGGGTTTGGTGGTACTGGCCGCAATGGCGGACAAATCATGGCGGGCATCGGCCACGACCTGGAAAAGATCAAGAAACACGTAGGTGAGCAAGGACTGCGCGAGATCTTTGAAATCAGCGAGCTGGGTGCTGGAATCATCAAGGATCGCATCGCCAAATACTCAATCGATGCTGACTTCTGCAACGGCTATGGCTACATGGGCTTCAACGCCCGCCAGGAAAAAACCCTGCGTGCCTGGGAGAAAGACTTCAAGTCGATCAACACCAAGGACGAAATCCGTTTTATGGCAGGGTCCGAGGTCAAGCAGATCATAGGCTCCGATGCTTACACCAGCGCGCTACTGCACATGGGCGGCGGGCATGTTCACTCGCTGAATCTGCTGTTGGGCGAAGCCAAGGCGCTCGTCAGTCATGGCGTTCGTATCTACGAACACAGCCCGGCTCTGGAAGTCAGTTATGGCGAGCGAATCACGGTACGAACAGGCCGGGGTTCTGTAAAAGCCTCCAAGTTGCTGTGGGCCTGCGACAGTTTTCTAAACAAACTTGAACCAGAGTTGCACAAGACCACGCTGAATACGTATGCCTTCCAGTTGATGACCGAGCCGCTATCGGACGAAATGATCAACCGTATCAGCCCGATCCGCGGCGCCTACAGCGATATTCGACCGGTTATCGACTACTACCGAGTCACCAACGAAAACCGTCTGCTCTTCGGTGCTGCGACGCCCTTCGTCGAACACATTCCTCTGGACCTGAAAGCCTGGAACCGCAATCTGATGCTGAAAATTTTCCCGTACCTGAAAGACGTGAAAATTGACTTGGCCTGGGGCGGCCCGATGGCGACTGGCGCCAACCTGTTCCCACAGGTCGGTACGCTCAGCGGCCGTCCCAACGCATTTTATGTCCAGGGCTATGCCGGCTTTGGCGTCACACCAAGCCACATCATCTGCAAGGTATTGGCCGAGGGCATGAGCGAGGGTTCTTCTCGCTATGACCTGATTAGCTCGGTCAAACATGCGCAGATCATGGGCAAAGATCACATCCGGCCGTTGCTACTGACTGCCGGAAAAAGCCTTCATCAACTCACGGGCTATTTCAACGGCCGCCGTTGAGCCCCCCCCTTTCATTCACAGGAGAACTGCCATGCCCGTTACCACTCTCAAGAAAGACATCCAACTGTCCGAACTCGATGCATGGGGCACTGTTGCTGACCTCGGCTCTGAGATCCTCGAAGGTGAAGTAAAAGCCTTTGGCAAAATGACCTTCGGCGCGCCGACTGATCCGGTCAGCAGCGCTTATTTCGGCACCACCCAAGGCAAATTCCGCATGGTCTACCCATTTTCAGAACAAGCCATCGTGGTCACCGGCGAAGTGGTTCTGACTGACGAGTCCACCGGTCAGAGCACCCGCTACAAGTCCGGTGACAGCTGGTTCGTGACCAAGGGCACGCCTGTGCTCTGGGAAGTTGTCAGTGAAAGCTTTGTGAAGCATTATTTCGCTGTCGTCTGATCGACCCCCGCTGCCGGCTCCTGCCGGCAGCTTTTTTTGGCGAAGGTTACTGACCATGAACGCCATCCCTGCTCAGGAAGTCGCTGGCCATTGCCTGCAGGCTTTCACTCAACTCGTTCCTGCCAGTCAGGCGGCGTTCTATTGTGTCGACCGACAACTGCAAGCCCGTGACTTCCGGTTGCACTGCATGAGCGGTGAGATGCATCGCGATTATCTGGACAACTACCGTCAATTCGACCCGTTACAACCGCTCAGTTGCCTGTCGAGCGGGCTGGCGGTGGTGCCTCTTGGCCTAGCCATGGCCCGACAGCCTGTGCGGGACAGTCGTCGCTATCGAGACTTCCTGCAACGCTACGGCGTTGTCGATGTGGTGGAAATATTCGCTCATCGCGCCGGCCGGCCTCAGGCTGCAATCTCATTGTTACGTACCGCCGAACAAGGCGCTTTCACCACCGATCAATTGGCTCAGCTCAATGCCTTGCAGTCGTTGCTGCAAATGGCAGTCGCCAACATGCAGCCTTGTGAAGATTCGCTAATTGGGCTGACACCCAAAGAACGCCAGATCGCGTTGTTGTTGCGTCAGGGCGCCAGCAACAAGCAACTGGCTCTGGCGCTGGAGGTCGGTCTGCCGACCATTAAAACTCACCTGATCAACTTGTTCCGCAAGACGGGCGCGACCAGCCGTACCGAGTTGGTTGGCATGCTGTTTCTCTAAGCCTGTTCAACCATTTGGTTGATAGGCGAGCCACTTTCACAGCGGCATGATCCCGGTTGTTACTTCTTTCAACCGGAGCAATGCAATGACCACACAATCTGACTGGATCACCGTAGGTGCCCTCGCCGACGGTTTCGCCCCAGAGGCCTTTATTCTGCCCAACTTGGCCGACCTCAACGGTAAGACCTTCACGCTGTACTTTGCCAACGGCTGGCAGATGGAGCATCGATTTGAAACAGAGGTACTCAACTGGAACGCCGCCGACGGGCACTCCAGCGGGTCTGCCTCGTACCGCGCCACCTCAGTGCGGCCGGGTCTGTATCTGGTCGATTTCATTAAACGCGAAGCCGGTCAAGCCTGGTCAATCAGCCTTGTTCTCGACACCACAACATCGTCTTTCACCGCCGTGATCGGACGCATGCCGCCTCAGGAACAAACTCAGGAAGGGCTTTACAGCCGTGCACTTGCCGGCAAGGCCCTGACGTCGGTAGAAGTGGACTTCCTGCATGGCAGCCTTGATCGCCCATGGCAGGAAGGCCAATGCCCCCACGTGCCGACCCACGAACTGACGGGGTTGCGCAATATGTATCGCTACAGTCCGAGCGAAGTTTACGAACACATCTATCTAAACGATCAGTTCTATTCCTGGCAGTGCCTCAAGGGTGTCGAGCAAGGCCTGTGTGATACCGACCGCTGCCACTACTACAAGATTGCCGATCAACTGTATTTGTTCATCTGGCGCGAAAAGATCATCCCGACCCTCGGCCTGGTTTTGATCGACCTGCAACAGCACCGCAGCGACGGCAAGATCTTCGGTTACGCCGGCGCGTCCTTCGACGAATTGTCGAACTTTCCAGTGAGCTCCTACTGCCAGGTACTCAACCGGACGGAGTATCCCGATGCATGAGCCTCGCACCGTCTTAATCACCGGTGCCGGAACCGGCATCGGTGCCGCCTGCGCCCGGCTGTACGCCGCCGAAGGTGCCAACCTGGTGCTGGTCGGTCGCCGTCGTGAACCTCTGGAACAGGTTGCCCAAGAAACTGGCGGCCTGATCTTGGTGGGCGATGCCGCCTGTCCAGACACGTGGGAAGGTTTCGTCGCACAGATTCGTGAGCACTACGGTCGACTCGACGTGCTGCTGGCTTGCGCCGGCGGACATGGCATGGGCAGCGCCACCCAGACAAGTCCGCAAACCTGGGAAGCCTCATTGCGCAGCAATCTGGACAGCGCGTTCTACAGTGCCAGGGCCTGCCTGCCATTGCTGATCGAACGTGCCGGCAACATCGTGCTGATCGGCTCGATTGCATCACTGGCCGCCGGGCCCGAAGTCTGTGGCTACACCACTGCCAAGCACGCGCTGCTCGGGCTCAACCGCTCCCTGGCCAGGGACTACGGACCGCGCGGCGTGCGCGTGAACACTGTTTGTCCCGGGTGGGTCACCACCCCGATGGCTGACGAAGAAATGCAACCCTTGATGAATTTCTTTGGTGACACACTAAAGCAAGCCTATACCCGGGTTTGCGCCGACGTACCGTTGCGACGGCCCGCCAGCGCCGAAGAAATTGCAAGGGTTTGCCGCTTCCTGGCCAGCCCTGACGCCTCGATCATCACCGGCGCGACCGTGGTCGCCGACGGCGGTTCGAGCATCGTCGATGTGCCTACCCTGGCCTACGCGCACATGGAGACAGCCAATGCCTGAAGACTTCGATTTCAGCGGTAAAACGGTACTGGTGACCGGAGGCGCGCAAGGTATCGGTCGGGCAATCGTCGAAGCTTTCGCATTGCGCGGCGCCCGAGTGATGATCGCTGACCTACGTCTGGCTCAAGCGCAGTCGCTCGCCACAGACTTGACTGCGCAGGCGTGTCAGGTCGAGGCCATCGACATTGATCTGGCCGATGCAACGGCGGTGTTCGCATTGGTTCAAGGGTTAGAGCGAGACTGGGGGCGTCTGGATATTCTGATTCACAATGCAGGCTACTTTCCGTTGACGCCGTTCGCGGAGATAACCCCCGCCATTCTTGATCGCACGCTCGCCGTCAATCTCTCGGCATTGTTCTGGTTGACTCAGGCTGCATTGCCGATGTTTCAACGTCAGGGCAATGGCTGCGTGTTGGTCACTTCATCAGTCACCGGCCCACGGGTAGCCTATCCGGGGCTCAGCCACTATGCGGCATCGAAAGCCGGGGTTAACGGTTTTATTCGCAATGCTGCTCTGGAACTGGCCAGCCACCGTGTGCGCGTCAATGGTGTCGAGCCTGGGATGATTGCCACGCCAGCCATGGACAATCTGGGGGACGGCCAGGTCAACGGTGACATCGCAAGCCGAGTGCCGCTGGGTCGACTCGGTACTGCAGAGGATATTGCCGGGGCTATGCTTTTTCTTGCCTCGGATCTAGCGGCTTACATCACCGGACAGACAATCGTGGTTGATGGCGGGTCGACATTGCCTGAAGTGTAACTACACAGCCCAACCGCAACAACAGAACGAACCGTACTCAACCACGACTTGCACCTTCGAGCATCGACAGAGAATCACTGAAGACTCGCGACAAGGCTGCAAGCCGTTTGGCGTAGCCCTGCGGCGTTGCATAAATAAGCTCCACATGCAGGCTGTCGACAATGCCAAGATAGGCGTCGCAGAACACCTCAAGCTCCTCAGGTTGCACCACCGCCGACTTGTATTTGTCTTGCGCTGCGCTCTGAAAGTAATGGCGAATCCGTGCCAGGTATGCCTCAAACCCCGTCGTAATGACTGTCCGGATATCCGCGGGCGGAAAGTAGGCCGTGCGCAATAGAAAGCGTAGATGCGCCGACACTTCATACCGTCCGATCAACCGCTCAAGGTGCAATTGTCCGGGTACGCCCATGTGCCCGGCCGCCTCCTTAAAGCATCTTGCGATGTACTGATGCTCATGTTCCAAGGCAATCGCGAAGACCGTCTGAAACAGTTCATCCTTACTGACAAAGTGCGCATAAAGCGACGCCTTGCGCATCCCTGCCCTGACAGCGATTTCGTTCAGGGACGAGGCGTCGTACCCATTGTCGGCAAAATGTTCGACCGCTACGAAGCAAATGTTACTGGCCGAAGGGGTGAGCTGTTTCATTACATCGTTTTCCCTGACTCATTAAAAATACTCAGTGCTCAGTCACATTGTTCGAGGCAGCATCGGTGCGTCGCGTCGCGTGGTGAGCCACGTCAGGCCCCAGACCAACAAGCCCGACAGCACCAGTAACAGCGCCCATTCAACAACACCCTGCTCTACCGCAGCCCCGGCCAATGGCGTGGCTGAAGAGGAAATGACCAACTGAAAGGCACCGAGCAACGCTGCCGTTGAGCCCAGCGCCCGGTCCTGGGAGGCCATGGCCAGCGACATCAGTGCCGTTTCGCAGACACCTAGTCCGAAGAGGCTGATGGCCATGCCGGCAACCACTCCGGTCAAGCGCGACTCGGTCAATACAAAGGCCAGCGTCAGCAATGTTCCCATGAGCATGCAACCCGCCCCGAACAGCGCGAGTTTGCTCAGGCCAAATCGGCTGACCAGGCGACCTGCGGTAATAGCTCCGAGCAGGATCGCAACCCCCGTGGCGCCAAACACTGCACCAAAGCTTGTTGCTGATAAACCAAAATGGGTCTGATAGGCGAACGCCGCTCCGCCAATGTAAGCGAAGAGAAAGAAGAACACCGCGGCCAATGCCAGCGCCGGACGCAGGAAGTTCGGATCACGTGAAATGTGCATATAGGTAAGCAGGATGGCACGCGGCCGCCACGCAACGCGCTTGTCTGGGGGCAGGGTTTCTTTGAGTGCCAGAAACGAATTGAGCAACACTGCTGCGCCCAGGCCAGCCAGCACCAGCATGATTGCTCGCCAACCGAAATGCACGCTCAGAAAGCCCCCCAGAGCGGGGGCAATCACCGGAGCCAAACCTTCAATAGTCATCAACAAAGCGAAAATCTGCGCGGCTCGCGCGCCCTCGGAAACATCACGAACCATGCTCATGATGACCACCAGCGTCAGGGCGCTACCCAGGCCTTGAACGAAGCGTGCAACCAACAGCCACTCTAGGCTAGGAGCGGCCGCAGCTACCAGAGAACTTAGGATGAAGACCAGCAGCCCCGACAGTAATGGTCGCCGCCTGCCGAGTGTATCGACCACCGGCCCAAAGACCAGTTGTCCCGCCCCCATTGCCAAAAGAAACACCGTCAGCGTCAGTTGAACGCTCGCATAGGAACTGACGTATTCATGGGCAATGTCCGGGAGGCTAGCCAGATACATATCGATGGCTGAAGGACCGAGCGCACCGATCACTGCGAGTGAGGCGGCAAACCGCAAGTTGGATCGGGGACCGCTGGTGGAAAAAGTCATTGCATGTCCTGGCACTTGAATAAAGCTCCCTACCAATAGGTAGGTAGCTTGACAAGCTTATCCAGCAGCTCCCTCGACGTCAATTAGTTAACAAATTAACAA
>Ga0209913_1000453_pt1 | contig 35086 bp, 35 predicted proteins | sample PersoiDNA2013203_FD_185805 | JGI IMG/M metagenome (GOLD analysis project Ga0209913, IMG submission 185805) | Permafrost soil microbial communities from the Arctic, to analyse light accelerated degradation of dissolved organic matter (DOM) -... | ecosystem: Environmental > Terrestrial > Soil >... | reverse complement strand
TGGTCGTCGGCTTCGCTACGGGGAAAGTCAAAGCCACGAACAGGACGTTTGAGGACTATTTTGTCTTTGCCATCACTGTTCGCAATGGCAAGCTGACGAACATCCGCGAGTATGTCGACACGCAAGCGCTGGCACGAGCCTCAGAGCTGGTGAGCTCCAGGCCCTAGTTACCGAAACGACCCACAAAGGGTTGATGCATGGGGCTTGAGCCTGGCGCCACTCGACGTTGCGTTGACGGTTTGCGCGCCGTGATAGGGCCCGTTTGCGGCCTTGTTCATTCCCCGCTCTCAGGAAAGATGCACCCGCCATTGCGGACCAGTGCCTTCACCTCTTCGCTCACCTGCATGGGGTTTTGACTCAATCGCGCAACAAACTCCTCGCGGCGCCGCACGTACGACTTCGAATCATGCTTCGCGCTCCAGAGCACAATGTTGATCACAATTGGGATGAGGTCCAGGCCCTTCTCGGTCAACGTGTAAAAGTCCTTGCGCCTGTCGTCGGGGCTGGGCGCCTTCGAGAGAACGCCTTGCTCCTCAAGAAAGGCAAGTCGGGAAGCAAGAACATTGGTCGCAATGCCCTCTTCCGATTTCAGGAAATCGCCATACGTCTTCTTTCCAACAAAAACGATGTCGCGAATGATCAAGAGCGACCATCGGTCGCCGAAAATCTCCACGCCGTAGTTCACCGCGCAATGAGATCGAAAGCCTTCTTTAAAAGTTGTCTTCATGGCGGAATCTTAACATCGCTTGCATTGAGCAAGTAAAGCTCTGCAAGTTACTTGCTTTTTGCAAGTGATAGGCCCAGCATGGATCTTACGTTGAGTGAGTTCGCCGGGTCGCACCGGCAGCCTAAGAATGATCAACCCCGTACCTGCAAGGAAACGGCGCATGAGCACTATCAGCGTCGTCGGCTCAGGTGACATGGCCGCAGCGATCGGTGGCCTCATCGCTCACTCGGTCAAGCACACCCACTTCTCAATCGGCGTCGGCCTTCTCGGCTGAGTGCCGCCGTAGCACCACTTCTCGCATCACTTCACTTACAAGGAGCAGTGACATGCACGTTTTCGTTACTGGCGGGACCGGCCATATCGGTTCATACATCATCCCCGAGTTAATCGCCGCCGGCCACGAGGTCACCGGCCTGGCTCGGTCCGACGAGTCCGCGGCGGCGGTATCTGCGCTCGGCGCCAGAGTGCGTCGCGGGGATCTTTCCGACCTCGATGGGCTCAAGGCGGCGGCAGCAGAGTTCGACGGCGTCATCCACGTTGCGCACAGGCAAGACCTGCTTCCCTCCGGCGGAATTGACGCCGTGGCGGAAGCGGAGCGCCAGATCATGCTCGCGTATGGCGAGGCATTGGCCGGAAGCGCAAAGCCCCTGGTCGTGTCGGCCAGCATTGGTTCGCCAGGATGGGAAAACCTGGGCCGGCCAGCCACCGAGGAAGACCCGGCCCTTCCCGGCGGCGATAACTATAAGGGTACCTTGCGGGTTCGTAACGTCGTGGAAACCACCGTGATCGGCCTCGCGGAGCGGGGCGTGCGGTCTTCGATCGTGCGGATTGCTACCATCGCGCACAGCACAACCGATGCCGGTTTCCTCCCACTGCTGATCGGGCTCGCGAAGGAGAAGGGCGTCATCGGCTATCCAGGAGACGGCGCGAACCTATGGCCGGCCGTGCATGCTCGTGACCTCGCCTGCTTATTCCGCCTCGCGCTGGAGAAGAGTCCCGCTGGTAAATGTTGGCACGGTATTGAAGGCGAGGGCATCCGGTTCCGCGAGATCGCCGAGGCCATTGGCATCCGTCTGGGCGTGCCGGCCGTGAGCATTCCGGCGGACGTACTGATGCTGCCGGGATACTTTGGGTTCCTCGCGAATCTGGTCACGCTGGATCTCCCTGCGTCCAACCTCATTACCCGCCAGACCCTCGGCTGGGAGCCTGTTCAGCCCAGCCTCTTCGAGGACCTGGACAACGGCCATTACTTCCCTGCGGGCTGAGTCGAGCTGAGTTAAGGAGCGCGCCGGGGCGCAGCGGGCCCGGCGCACAGCAATGTCGCGATGCGTGATCCGTTCGCATAAAGACTCTGTCGATCCAGGGATGCCCGTTGAAGCCACGAAAAACGCCCTAATTCACGAGGAGACTGCACATGAGCACTATCAGCATTATCGGTTCAGGAGGCATGGCCGCGGCGATCGCCGGTCGTAGCGCCAACGCTGGACACACCGTTGAGGTGATCAGCCGCGACCCCGCCAAGGCGCAGGCGCTGGCCGACAAGCTCGCCGCCGGAGCGACCACCGGAACTTACGGTGCCTCTCCGGCCGGCGACATCGTCATCCTCGCCGTGCCTTACACCGGTGCGGCGTCGGTGGTGGCCGACTACGGGAATGCGTTCGACGGCAAGGTGATCATCGACATCACCAACACGGCTTCCCCGGACCTCACGGGCCTCGTCTCTCCCGCCGGAAGTTCTGGTGCGCAGGAGATCGCCAAAATCGCCCCCGCCAGCGCGCATGTAGTGAAGGCATTCAACACCCTCTTCGGCCACGTCCTCGCTAAGGGAGGACGCCTCGACGCGTTCATCGCCGCCGACGATCCGGAGGCCAAGGCGCGTGTCTCGACGTTCATCGAAAGTCTCGGGCTGCGTCCGTTGGATGTCGGTGGCCTGCACATGGCCCAGACACTCGAGGCGCTCGGCCTGATGATGATAGGTCTTGCAAAAAATGGCGCCGGCACTTGGGACATCGCCTTGAACGTCGATATCGGCTGAATCACCGACACCACGCTCCTAACCGGCAGGTCCACAAGGTATCTGGTTAGAGCGGAGGCGATCAGATTTGAGAGAAACGGAGAGATTTCGATGAACGTACAAGAGAATGTCCAGATTGTAAAAGATGCGTTTGCAGCAATCGGCCGCGGCGATATGCAAGGTCTGCTGGCGTTGTCTGCCGAAGATATCGAGTGGATCATTCCCGGCGAGGACTGGCCGCTGGCTGGTACGCGCCGCGGGCACGCGGGCTTGGCGGATTTGTTTCAGACACAATCCGAATCGATGGAAACCACATTCATGGAGCCCCGCGAATTCGTAGCGCAGGGAGACCGGGTTCTGGTCGTCGGCTTCGCCAGGGGGAGAATTAAAGCCACGAATAAGACGTGGGAGGACGATTGGGTCTTCGCCATGACTGTGCGAAATGGAAAGCTGACGAGCATCCGCGAGTATATCGACACGCAAGCACTGGCACGGGCCTCAGAGCTGGACGCGGGCTCGAGGCCCTGATACCACACGAGACTATTCACAGAGTCAGCGAATACGTTTGAACAGCGACAACGCCTTGCCGAAGCGCCATATCGGCACTGCATCACTACGTCGCCACCGTCTCCACACGTTGAAGGGCTTCGCCAAGTAAGCGCAAGCCGCGCGGTCATCTGCGCACTTGGATCTTCTGGGGATGGCAATCGGCGGCTTCATATGGTCGTGTGATTGGTCGATGTCTCGATCCGCCTGCTTGAAAGGCAAATTCAGTCGAAACTCGCTTTCAGCGAATGGCAGCTTCTTTGCCGATCGCGCTGAGCACGGGGTTCGCGGTCGTCCACTTTTCTACAGGCGAAAAAAAAGACCTTGAATTTCAAGGTCTTTTTTTAAGATGGTGCCCCGAGGGAGAATCGAACTCCCACTTCTTTCGAAAACGGATTTTGAATCCGCCGCGTCTACCAATTCCGCCATCAGGGCTCAATGGCGGCGAAGTATAGAGATGAGATTACCGTTGGTCAATCACGTTTCATGGTCAATTTTGACTATTTCCGCTAGACTTCCCGGCCCTGCTAGACGAACCCCATCATGCGCGTTGCTGACTTTACTTTTGAGCTCCCTGATTCGCTGATCGCTCGCCACCCTTTGGCCGAGCGTCGCGCCAGTCGACTGCTGACCCTGGACGGGGTGAGTGGTGCCCTCGCACACCGTCAATTCACTGATTTGCTTGAGCATTTGCGCCCGGGCGATTTGATGGTGTTCAACAATACCCGGGTGATTCCGGCGCGGCTATTCGGCCAGAAAGCCTCCGGCGGCAAGCTGGAAATTCTGGTGGAGCGGGTGCTGGACAGCCATCGCGTGCTGGCCCATGTGCGTTCCAGCAAGTCGCCGAAGCCGGGTTCGACCCTGCTTATCGATGGCGGTGGCGAAGCCGAGATGGTGGCGCGCCATGATGCGTTGTTCGAGCTCAAGTTTGCCGAAGAAGTGTTGCCGCTGCTGGAGCGCGTCGGCCATATGCCGTTGCCTCCTTATATAGACCGCCCCGACGAAGACTCGGACCGCGAGCGCTATCAGACGGTCTACTCCCAGCGCCTCGGCGCCGTGGCCGCGCCGACGGCCGGGCTGCATTTCGACCAGCCGCTGCTGGATGCGATCACCGCCAAGGGCGTCGAGAGCGCGTATGTGACCCTGCACGTGGGGGCCGGCACGTTTCAGCCGGTGCGTGTGGATAACATCGAAGACCACCATATGCACAGCGAATGGCTGGAAGTCAGCCAGGACGTCGTGGACGCGGTCAACGCGTGCAAGGCGCGCGGCGGGCGGGTTATTGCCGTGGGCACCACCAGCGTGCGTTCCCTGGAAAGCGCGGCGCGTGATGGCGTGCTCAAGCCGTTCAGTGGCGACACCGATATCTTTATTTACCCAGGCCGGCCGTTTCATGTGGTCGATGCCCTGGTGACCAACTTCCATTTGCCGGAATCCACGCTGTTGATGCTGGTGTCGGCATTTGCCGGTTATCCGGAGACCATGGCCGCTTATCAAGCCGCCATCGACAATGGATACCGTTTTTTCAGCTACGGTGATGCGATGTTTATCACCCGTAATCCGGCGCCGACTGCCCCTAAAGAAGCGGGCCCCGAGGAACAACTATGAGTCGTATGTCGTTTGAATTACTGGCCACTGACGGCAAAGCCCGTCGCGGTCGCCTGACGTTCCCGCGCGGCACCGTCGAGACCCCGGCATTCATGCCCGTGGGCACCTACGGCACCGTCAAAGGCATGCTGCCGCGTGACATCGTCGCCACCGGCGCCGAAATCATCCTCGGCAACACCTTCCACCTGTGGCTGCGCCCGGGCACGGAAGTGATCAAGAAGCACGGCGACCTGCATGACTTCATGAAGTGGCAAGGCCCGATCCTCACGGACTCGGGTGGTTTCCAGGTGTTCAGCCTGGGCGCCATGCGCAAGATCAAGGAGGAGGGCGTGACCTTCGCCTCGCCCGTCGACGGTTCCAAAGTGTTCATGGGCCCGGAAGAGTCGATGCAGGTCCAGCGCGACCTGGGCTCCGACATCGTGATGATTTTCGACGAATGCACGCCGTACCCGGCCGATGAAGACGTCGCGCGGGTTTCCATGGAGTTGTCGCTGCGTTGGGCCCAGCGCTCGAAGAACGCCCACGGCGACAACACCGCGGCGCTGTTCGGGATCGTCCAGGGCGGCATGCATGAAAGCCTGCGTAAACGCTCGCTGGAAGGCTTGGACAAGATCGGCTTCGACGGCCTGGCCATCGGTGGTTTGTCGGTAGGTGAGCCCAAGCACGAGATGATCAAGGTGCTGGATTACCTGCCGGGCCTGATGCCGGCTGACAAACCTCGTTACCTTATGGGCGTTGGCAAACCGGAAGATCTCGTAGAGGGTGTGCGCCGCGGTGTGGACATGTTCGATTGCGTGATGCCAACCCGTAATGCCCGCAATGGGCATCTGTTCATCGATACAGGCGTGCTGAAGATCCGTAACGCGTTCCATCGCCATGATGATTCGTCGCTCGATCCTACCTGTGACTGCTACACCTGCCAGAACTTCTCCCGTGCTTATCTGCACCATCTGGACAAGTGCGGGGAAATGCTGGGTAGCATGTTGAATACCATCCACAATTTGCGTCACTACCAAGTCCTGATGGCTGGTTTGCGCGAGGCTATTCAACAGGGTACATTGGCCGCCTTCGTCGATGCCTTCTATGCCAAGCGCGGGCTCCCTGTGCCGCCCTTGGACTGAGTTTTCCGACCCTAAGATTCACTATTTGCAACTGGAGTGCTAAATGAGCTTTTTTATCTCTAACGCCATGGCTGATGCCGCTGCGCCTGCTGCTGCCGGTCCTCTGGGCGGTGGTTTCGAGTGGATTTTCCTGGTCGGCTTCCTGGTCATCTTCTACCTGATGATCTGGCGTCCACAGGCCAAGCGCGCCAAAGAGCAGAAAAACCTGCTCGGCAGCCTGCAGAAAGGTGACGAAGTTGTGACTACCGGCGGTATCGCGGGCAAGATCACCAAGGTTTCCGACGCTTTCGTGGTTCTGGAAGTCTCCGACACCGTAGAAATGAAGTTCCAGAAGGGCGCCATCGCCGCCACGCTGCCTAAAGGCACGCTCAAAGCGATCTAAGTTCCAACCTTTACCAATCGACGGGGCGCGCAAGGCGCCCCGCGTTATAAGCGGGCGGCGTGATGCTGAACAAATACCCTCTGTGGAAATACCTACTGATCCTGGCGGTGCTGGCGATCGGTTTTATTTATTCCGCTCCCAATCTCTATCCTGATGACCCTGCGATCCAGATCTCTGGCGCCAGCACTTCGCTGAAGGTCAATCAGGCTGACCTGGAACGCGCGAGCAAAGCGCTCACCGATGCGGGTATCCAGGTTAAAGCGGCAACCTTGGCAGCTGATGCGAAGGGCGGCTTGTTGCGCCTGACCAAGCAAGAAGACCAGTTGCCGGCCAAAGACGTCGTGCGCAAGGCCATGGGTGACGACTATGTTGTCGCGCTCAACCTGGCACAGACCACGCCAAAATGGCTGCGCAGCATTGGCGCGCACCCGATGAAGCTGGGTCTGGACTTGTCCGGTGGTGTTCACTTCCTGTTGGAAGTCGACATGGACAAAGCCCTCGACGCGCGCCTGAAAGTCTACGAAGGCGACGTGAAGAGCCTGCTGCGTAAAGAGAAGTTGCGTTATCGCAGCCTGCCGCAGCTCAACGGTGCCATCCAGCTGGGCTTCTCTGACGAGGCTGCGCGCGAACAGGCCCGTGGGTTGATCCGCAAGAGCTTCAACGATTTCGACATCGTGCCGGCCGACCTCAACGGTCAACCTGTACTGCGTCTGGCGATGACCCCGGCCAAGCTGGCGGAAATCCGCGAATACTCCATCAAGCAGAACTTGACCACGGTACGTAACCGCGTCAACGAGCTGGGTGTGGCCGAGCCGATCGTTCAGCGCCAGGGCGCCAACCGCATCGTGGTTGAGCTGCCGGGCGTGCAGGACACCGCTGAAGCCAAGCGTATCCTCGGTAAGACAGCCAACCTGGAATTCCGTCTGGCCGCTGAGCCGGGTGCTTCCAAAGCCACTTCCGAGACCTTCGAGTTCCGTGAAGGCAACCGCCCTGCGGCGCAGATCGAGCGTGGCTTGATCATCACCGGCGACCAGGTGACTGACGCCAAGGCCGGTTTCGGCGAGCACGGTACGCCTGAAGTGAACATCCGCCTGGATGGCCACGGCGGTGAACTGATGAGCCGCGCCACGCGCAGCAACGTCGGTCGCAGCATGGCGGTGATCTTCATCGAGCAACGCCCGATCACCACCTACACCAAGCAAATGGTCAACGGCGTCGAGAAAGACGTGCCGGTGCAGACCTTCAAGGAAGAGAAGAAGATCATCAGCCTGGCGACCATCCAGTCGCCGCTGGGTGCTCAATTCCGCATCACCGGCCTGAACGGCCAGGGCGAATCGTCCGAACTGGCCCTGCTGCTGCGTGCCGGTGGCCTGGCTGCGCCGATGTACTTCGCTGAAGAACGTACCATCGGCCCGAGCCTGGGTGCCGACAACATCACCAAGGGTGTCGATGCGGCCTTGTGGGGCATGCTGTTCGTGTCGCTGTTCATCATGGCCATCTACCGCTTCTTCGGCATCATCGCCACCGTGGCCCTGGCGGGCAACATGGTGATGCTGCTGGCCTTGATGTCGTTGCTGGGTGCTACGCTGACCCTGCCAGGCATCGCGGGTATCGTGCTGACCATGGGTATGGCGGTGGACGCCAACGTGCTGATCTTCTCTCGGATTCGTGAAGAGATCGCCGCCGGCATGACCGTGCAGCGTGCAATCAACGAAGGCTTCGGCCGGGCATTTACCGCGATTCTCGACTCCAACCTGACCACATTGCTGGTCGGCGGGATTCTCTTTGCCATGGGTACTGGCCCGGTCAAAGGTTTTGCGGTGACCATGTCCCTCGGTATCTTTACCTCGATGTTCACGGCCATCATGGTGACCCGCGCAATGGTCAACCTGATCTTTGGCGGGCGTGACTTCAAGAAGTTGTGGATTTAAGGGGCTGCCATGTTACGTACAATCAACTTCATGGGCGTTCGCAATATTGCGTTCGGCGTCACTGTGCTCCTTACCGTTCTGGCGTTGTTCAGCTGGTTCCATAAGGGCCTGAACTACGGTCTGGACTTCACCGGCGGTACGCTCATCGAGCTGACCTACGAGAAGCCAGCCGACGTTACCCAGGTGCGCAGCGAGCTGGTCAAGGCCGGCTATCACGAAGCCATCGTGCAGAGCTTCGGTGCGACCACCGACCTGCTGGTGCGCATGCCGGGCGAAGACCCGCAACTGGGCCATCAGGTCGCCGAGGCCTTGCAGAAGGTCGGCGGTGATAACCCGGCGTCGGTCAAGCGCGTCGAGTTCGTCGGCCCGCAAGTGGGCGAAGAGCTGCGCGACCAGGGCGGTCTCGGCATGCTGATGGCGCTCGGCGGCATCATGATCTACCTGGCTTTCCGCTTTCAGTGGAAGTTCGGGGTTGGCGCCATTGTGTCGCTGATCCATGACGTGGTGGTAACCGTGGGTATCCTGGCGTACCTCCAGATCACCTTCGACCTGACCGTACTGGCTGCCGTGCTGGCGATCATTGGTTACTCCCTCAACGACACCATCGTGGTATTCGACCGGGTTCGAGAGAACTTCCGCGTACTGCGCAAGGCGACGCTGATCGAGAACATCAACATCTCCACCACCCAGACCCTGTTGCGGACCATGGCGACGTCGATCTCCACCTTGCTGGCGATCGCGGCACTGATGATCTTCGGTGGTGACAACCTGTGGGGCTTCTCCCTGGCGCTGTTTATCGGCGTTCTGGCGGGCACCTACTCGTCGATCTACATCGCCAACGTGGTGCTGATCTGGCTGAACCTCAACAGCGAAGACCTGATCCCTCCGGCCGCGACTGGCAAGGAGGTCGACGACCGCCCTTGATGGGTGAGCGTTGATTTGTTGTTACAAAGAAGGCGCGAGTATTGAACTCGCGCCTTTTTTTTTGCTCCAAGGCTGGGTATAGCGCGGATCTTTCGGTCCGTTTGTGATGGTCAGGAGGTTCAACGTGAACAAGTCGTTGCTGGTTGGTGCGGTATTGGGTGCTGTCGGTGTGACTGCCGGGGGTGCTGTTGCCACCTACAGCCTGGTAAAAAGCGGCCCTGAGTATGCGCAAGTGCTGGCGGTGCAGCCGGTGAACACCCAGATTAAGACGCCTCGCGAGGTCTGCAAGGACGTTGCAGTGACCCGGCAGAAGCCGGTGCAGGATCAACACCAGATCGTCGGTACGGTGGTCGGTGCGCTGGCCGGTGGCCTGTTGGGTAACCAGGTCGGTGGCGGTAACGGTAAGAAGCTAGCCACCGTAGCCGGTGCGGTCGGTGGCGGCTACGCCGGTAACAAGGTTCAGGAAGGCATGCAGAACCGCGATACCTACACCACCACGCAAACCCGCTGTAACACCGTCAACGACATCAGCGACAAGGTCGTAGGCTATGACGTGCGTTACACCTTAGATGGCAAGGAAGGTTCGGTGCGCATGGATCGTGATCCAGGCGGTCAGATCCCGGTCGATAAAGAGGGTCGTCTGATCCTCGGCCAAAACCAGCCGTAACTCCAGGCCTGGCACAGTTCACAATGTGGGAGGGGGCTTGCTCCCGATGGCGGTGTGTCAGTCAGCCTATCTGTAGCTGAAACTCCGCTATCGGGGGCAAGCCCCCTCCCACAGTTGGCTTGTGGTGTTGCTGGTATTTAAGCTCACACCAAATCCCAGGCATAAAAAAAGCACCCCGAGGGGTGCTTTTTTGTGCTCGCTCGCTTAGCGCTTCAGCGAAGCCGGCAGGTGCGGCTGGATCGCCGTCAACACTGCCTTGAAGCATTTGGTGTTACCGGCAACCACGTGGCCCTTCTCCAGGAAGTCGTGACCACCGGTGAAGTCGCTCACCAGGCCGCCGGCCTCTTGGATCAGCAGCGCGCCCGCTGCCATGTCCCACTCGGACAGGCCCGATTCCCAGAAGGCATCAAAACGCCCGGCGGCCACGTAGGCCAGGTCCAGGCTGGCTGCACCGGCGCGGCGGATGCCGGCGGTCTGACCAACCAGGGCGCGGAACATGCCCAGGTAGTTGTCCAGGTTGTCCATCTGGTCGTCACGGAATGGGAAGCCGGTGCCGAGCAGGGCGCCGTCCAGGCTGGTGCGGCCGCTGACGCGCAGGCGACGACCGTTCAACTGGGCACCACGGCCACGGCTGGCGGTGAATTCTTCCTGGCGAACCGGGTCCAGCACAACGGCGTGTTCCAGGCGGCCACGGTATTTGCAGGCGATGCTCACGGCAAAGTGCGGGATACCGCGCAGGAAGTTGGTGGTGCCGTCCAGTGGGTCGATGATCCACAGGTAGTCTTCGCCTTCGCCGCTGCCTTTATGCATGCCGGTTTCTTCGCCGAGAATGCTGTGGGTAGGGTAGGCCTTGCGCAGGGCGTCGATGATTTTCTGTTCGGCGGCGCGATCCACCTCGGATACATAATCCTTGGCGTCTTTTTCGTCGACCTTGATGGTATCCAGGCGCTCGATGGAGCGGAAGATCAATTCACTGGCGCTGCGGGCGGCGCGCAGCGCGATATTCAGCATGGGCTGCATGGATGTGTCACCTAAGGTTGTTAAAGAAAGCCGAGCATTCTAGCAGAAACTTTCTTCAGGTGAAGGACGACGTGAGCTTTCATGGCATAACCTTAGGCTGTTCTGTAAGATTTGCTCCCCTTTCCCGTGTCCGAGAGCGCCTCCCTTGCTGCAAAACATTCGTGTCGTCTTGGTCAATACCAGTCATCCCGGCAATATCGGCGGGGTGGCGCGAGCCATGAAAAACATGGGGCTGACGCGCCTGGTGCTGGTCGAGCCGCGCGTGTTCCCGCACCACGAGGCCGATGCCCGTGCCTCCGGCGCCAATGACATCCTTGAAAAAGCCCAGGTCGTCGCCACCTTGGAAGATGCATTGGTCGGATGCAACCTGGTGCTCGGCACCAGCGCTCGCGACCGTCGAATCCCTTGGCCATTGCTCGATCCGCGTGAATGCGGGACCAAAGTGGTAGAGGAAGCCGCTGGCGGCGCTGAAATCGCCCTGGTGTTCGGTCGTGAAGACTCCGGCCTGACCAATGAAGAGCTGCAGCGATGTCATTATCACGTGCATATTCCATCAGACCCCGAGTTCAGCTCGCTGAACCTCGGGGCGGCGGTGCAGGTGTTGAGTTACGAAGTGCGCATGGCCTGGCTGGCCGCTGAAGGGCAGCCGAGCAAGGTCGAGAAGGATGAAGTGGCGTCGACCAAAAGTGGCGAGTTGGCCACCATGGACGAGCTGGAGCGGTTCTATGAGCACCTGGAGCAAACCCTGGTGGCCATTGAATTCCTCGATCCGGAAAAACCCCGGCACTTGATGGCGCGCCTGCGTCGCCTGTACGGACGCAGCTCGGTCAGCCGAGCGGAAATGAATATATTGCGTGGCATCCTCACGGAAACCCAGAAAGCGGCCCGTGGCGAGCTTCTTAAGCGGAAGGATTAAAAATGTTCGAGCGTTTGCGAGAAGATATCCAGAGTGTTTTCCACCGTGACCCGGCGGCGCGCAATGCCTTTGAAGTGCTGACCTGCTACCCGGGCATGCATGCGATCTGGATTCATCGCCTGTCCGGTGCCCTGTGGGGCATGGGTTGGAAATGGCTGGCGCGGGTGGTGTCCAACTTTGGGCGCTGGTTGACCGGCATTGAGATTCACCCGGGCGCCAAGGTCGGCCGTCGCTTCTTTATCGACCATGGCATGGGCATCGTCATTGGTGAGACCGCCGAAATTGGCGATGACGTGACCCTGTACCAAGGGGTGACCCTGGGCGGCACCAGTTGGAATAAAGGCAAGCGCCACCCGACCCTGGAAGACGGCGTGGTGGTAGGGGCGGGCGCCAAGGTGCTTGGCCCGTTCACTGTGGGTGCCGGGGCCAAGGTCGGCTCCAATGCGGTGGTGACCAAGGCCGTGCCGCCGGGGGCGACCGTGGTTGGTATTCCAGGGCGCATCATCGTCAAGCCGGAAGTCGGTGATGAGCAGGAAGCCAAACGTAAAGCCATGGCCGAGAAAATCGGCTTCGATGCCTATGGCGTCAGCGAAGACATGCCCGACCCGGTGGCCCGCGCCATCGGCCAGTTGCTTGACCACCTGCAAGCGGTAGACGGCAAGCTGGACGGCATGTGTGGCGCACTGAAGGAGCTGGGCAGTAGTTACTGTGCGAAAGACCTGCCTGAGCTGAGAGAAGAGGACTTCGCCGAGATCAAAGACGAAGCCGCCACCAAGGCCGGCTGAAGTCTAACGATCAGCCGAAATACCCTGTGGGAGGGGGCTTGTCCCCGATAGCGGTATGTCAGTCACCCAATACATTGACTGATCCGTCGCTATCGCGAGCAAGCCCCCTTCCACATGTTGATCTCCATTGGTCTCTGAATTCCAGCTCGGCCCTGTTCCTGCTGTTCGTCCCCACCCCATCCTGATATTATTTGCGCGCCCTTTTTACGGCTAATCCTGACTAAAGTACTAGGTCTTATAGTTGACTTAAATACTCGGGAATCGCATACTTGCTCCCATTCTGAAACACCTTGGTACTTGTCCATGAGACTGACTACAAAAGGCCGATACGCGGTGACCGCCATGCTGGACTTGGCTTTGCACGCGCAAACTGGGCCGGTGTCCCTGGCCGATATCTCCGAGCGCCAAGGCATTTCCCTGTCCTACCTCGAACAGCTGTTCGCCAAATTGCGCCGCAGCAATCTGGTCTCCAGCGTGCGTGGGCCGGGTGGCGGCTATCAGCTGTCCCGCGATATGCAGGGCATCCAGGTGGCCCAGGTGATCGACGCGGTTAACGAATCCGTCGATGCCACCAAATGCCAGGGTTTGGGTGATTGCCACGCTGGCGACACCTGCCTGACCCACCACTTGTGGTGTGACTTGAGCCTGCAGATCCATGATTTTTTGAGTGGTATCAGCTTGGCTGATCTTGTGACTCGCCGTGAGGTGCAAGAAGTAGCCCAGCGTCAGGACCAGCGCCGTTGCAACACTAAGGCGCCGCGTCTGGACAAGATTGAAGCGTCCGCCGTCGAGTGACAGCCGAAGAGCTAACGGCACGCCAGCCAGCCTGATTTAGGAGAAAGTCCATGAAATTGCCGATTTACCTTGATTACTCAGCGACCACCCCGGTTGATCCGCGTGTCGCGCAAAAGATGAGCGAATGCCTGCTGGTTGACGGAAACTTCGGCAACCCGGCGTCCCGTTCCCACGTATTCGGCTGGAAAGCCGAAGAAGCGGTTGAAAACGCTCGTCGCCAAGTCGCTGACCTGGTGGGTGCCGACCCACGCGAAATCGTCTGGACCTCCGGTGCTACCGAATCCGACAACCTGGCAATCAAGGGCGCCGCGCATTTCTACGCGACCAAAGGCAAGCACCTGATCACCACCAAGATCGAGCACAAGGCGGTCCTCGACACCATGCGCCAATTGGAGCGTGAAGGGTTCGAAGTCACCTACCTCGAGCCGACCACCGACGGTATCGTGACGCCGGCGATGATCGAAGCGGCGATGCGTGAAGACACCATCCTGGTTTCCGTGATCCACGTGAACAACGAAATCGGCACCATCAACGACATCGCGGCCATCGGCGAGCTAACTCGCTCCAAAGGTGTGTTGCTGCACGTCGACGCTGCTCAGTCCACCGGCAAGGTCGACATCGACCTGTCGAAGCTGAAAGTCGACCTGATGTCATTCTCGGCGCACAAAACCTACGGTCCTAAAGGCATCGGTGCCCTGTACGTGAGCCGCAAACCTCGCGTGCGCATCGAAGCCACCATGCACGGCGGCGGTCACGAGCGCGGCATGCGTTCGGGCACCCTGGCGACCCACCAGATCGTCGGTATGGGCGAAGCTTTCCGCGTAGCCAAGGAAGACATGGCTGCCGAAAACGTGCGCATCAAGGCCCTGAGCGATCGCTTCTACAAGCAGGTCGAAAACCTTGAAGAGCTGTACGTCAACGGCAGCATGACTGCCCGCGTACCGCACAACCTGAATTTGAGCTTCAACTACGTCGAAGGCGAGTCGCTGATCATGGCGCTCAAGGACCTGGCGGTTTCGTCCGGTTCGGCCTGCACTTCGGCTTCCCTTGAGCCGTCCTACGTCCTGCGCGCCCTGGGCCGCAACGACGAATTGGCACACAGCTCGATCCGCTTTACGTTCGGCCGCTTCACCACCGAAGAACAAGTCGACTACGCCGCGCAGAAAGTCTGCGAGGCCGTCACCAAGCTGCGCACCTTGTCGCCGCTGTGGGACATGTACAAAGACGGCATCGATATTTCCAAGATCGAGTGGGCGGCACACTAACTATAGAAGCCGCCACCCCAGCTCTGTAGGAACGTGGCGGAAAACGCAGGCGTTTTTACAGGGCTCCAGAGCGGCCCTGATGAGTGAGGATTCAGTACCATGGCTTACAGCGAAAAGGTCATTGACCACTACGAAAACCCGCGCAACGTCGGCAAGATGGACGCGGAAGACCCTGATGTCGGCACCGGCATGGTCGGCGCTCCGGCGTGCGGCGATGTGATGCGCCTGCAGATCAAAGTCAATGAGGCGGGCGTTATCGAAGACGCCAAGTTCAAGACTTACGGCTGCGGTTCGGCTATCGCCTCAAGCTCCCTGGCGACCGAATGGATGAAAGGCAAGACCCTGGATGAGGCTGTGACTATCAGCAACACCCAACTGGCCGAAGAGCTGGCCCTGCCGCCAGTGAAAATCCACTGCTCCGTGCTCGCAGAAGACGCCATCAAGGCCGCCGTTCGCGACTACAAGCAGAAGAAAGGCTTGATCTAAGCATTTGGCGACGAGTAAGGAGTCAACGATGGCTATCAGCATGACAGAAGCGGCTGCGCGGCACGTGCGACGCTCCCTGGATGGGCGCGGTAAAGGTGAGGGGATTCGTCTGGGTGTTCGCACCACGGGCTGTTCCGGCCTTGCCTATGTGCTGGAGTTTGTCGACGAGGTGGTGGGGGAAGATCAGGTGTTCGAAAGTCACGGCGAGAAAGTGATCATCGACCCGAAAAGCCTGACCTACCTGGACGGCACCGAACTCGATTTCGTCAAGGAAGGGTTGAACGAAGGCTTCAAGTTCAATAACCCCAACGTGCGCGGTGAATGTGGCTGCGGCGAAAGCTTCAACATCTGAGGCTACTTGTGGGCATTCCTTGTCATTTCGCTTTATTCGAGCTGCAGCCGAGCTTTCGGCTGGACCTCGAGCAGCTTGCCACGCGCTACCGTGAATTGGCGCGTGGCGTGCATCCGGACCGCTTCGCTGACGCTTCCGAGCGTGAGCAACGCCTGGCGCTGGAGCAATCGGCCAGCCTCAACGAAGCCTATCAGACGCTCAAAAGCCCCCCCAAGCGCGCGCGTTACCTGCTCGCGATGAATGGTGGTGAGTTGCCGCTGGAAGTCACGGTGCATGATCCGGACTTTCTGATGCAGCAGATGCAGTTGCGCGAAGAGCTCGAAGACTTGCAGGACGAAGCCGATCTGGCGGGTGTCGCGGTCTTCAAGCGGCGTCTGAAAGTGGCTCAGGATGAGCTCTACGAAAGCTTCGCAGCCTGTTGGGATGATGCAGCGCAACGTGAGCAGGCAGAACGCCTGATGCGGCGCATGCAGTTCCTCGACAAGCTCACCTACGAAGTGCGCCAGTTAGAAGAGCGCCTCGACGATTAACCCAGCGCTGCCCATGTTGCACGCCTGAAAGACAGATAAGACCTGATTACCATGGCCCTACTGCAGATCGCCGAACCCGGCCAAAGTCCTCAACCGCACCAGCGTCGCCTGGCGGTCGGGATCGACTTGGGCACCACCAATTCCCTGGTCGCCGCCTTGCGCAGCGGCCTGTCCGAGCCGCTGCCCGATGCTGATGGCCAGGTGATCCTGCCGTCGGCAGTGCGCTATCACGCTGATCACACCGAAGTCGGTGAGTCGGCCAAGCGGGCAGCGTCTACCGATCCATTGAACACCGTGCTGTCGGTCAAGCGCTTGATGGGTCGTGGGTTGTCCGACGTCAAGCAATTGGGCGACCAGTTGCCGTACCGCTTTGTCGGCGGTGAGTCGCACATGCCGTTCATCGACACCGTCCAGGGCCCGAAAAGCCCGGTGGAAGTGTCGGCTGATATCCTCAAGGTGCTGCGCCAGCGCGCGGAAACCACCTTGGGCGGCGAACTGGTCGGCGCGGTAATCACGGTTCCAGCCTACTTTGATGACGCTCAGCGCCAAGCCACCAAGGATGCGGCAAAGCTCGCCGGCCTGAACGTGCTGCGTCTGCTCAATGAGCCGACCGCTGCTGCCGTGGCTTACGGCTTGGATCAGCATGCCGAAGGCTTGGTCGCGATTTACGACCTGGGCGGCGGTACCTTTGATATTTCAATCCTGCGCCTGACTGGCGGTGTCTTTGAGGTGTTGGCCACCGGTGGTGATACGGCCCTGGGCGGCGATGACTTCGACCACGCGATCGCCGGTTGGATCATCAACAGTGCCGGTTTGTCCGCTGACTTGGACCCGGGCGAGCAGCGCCATCTGCTGCAAGCTGCCTGTGCCGCCAAAGAAGCCCTGACTGACGCGGCCTCTGTTGAAGTTTCCTACGGCAATTGGTCGGCCCAACTGACCCGTGAAGCCTTTGATTCGTTGATCGAACCGATGGTCGCCCGCAGCCTCAAGGCTTGCCGTCGCGCCGTGCGTGATTCCGGCGTTGAGTTGGAAGATGTTGCTGCCGTGGTGATGGTCGGTGGTTCGACCCGTGTGCCGCGCGTGCGCGAAGCGGTTGCCGAAGCGTTTGGCCGTCAGCCGCTGACTGAAATCGATCCGGATCAAGTGGTGGCCATTGGTGCCGCGATCCAGGCCGATACCCTGGCAGGCAACAAGCGCGACGGTGGCGAACTGCTGCTGCTCGACGTGATTCCGTTGTCCCTGGGTCTGGAAACCATGGGTGGCCTGATGGAGAAGGTGATTCCACGCAACACCACCATCCCCGTCGCCCGCGCCCAGGACTTCACCACTTACAAAGATGGCCAGACGGCCATGATGATTCATGTGCTGCAAGGCGAGCGTGAGCTGATCAGCGACTGCCGCTCCCTGGCACGCTTTGAATTGCGCGGTATCCCGGCGATGGTCGCGGGTGCGGCGAAAATTCGCGTGACCTTCCAGGTCGACGCCGATGGCCTGCTCAGCGTGGCTGCGCGTGAATTGGGCTCGGGCGTTGAAGCCAGTATCCAGGTCAAGCCGTCCTACGGTCTGACCGATGGCGAAATCGCCAAGATGCTCAAGGATTCGTTCCAGTATGCCGGTGACGACAAGGTCGCCCGCGTACTGCGTGAGCAGCAAGTCGATGCCCGGCGCCTGCTCGAAGCGGTGCAGGGCGCACTGGAGGTCGACGGCGAACGCCTGCTGGATGCTGAAGAGCGCATGGTCATCGACCTGCAGATGCAGGAACTGGCCGAATTGATGAAAGGCTCCGATGGCTATGCCATCGAGCAGCAGACCAAGCGCCTGTCGCAAGTGACCGATGCCTTCGCCGCCCGCCGCATGAACCAGACGGTAAAAGCCGCCCTGGCGGGCCGCAACCTGAATGAAATTGAGGAATAATTGATGCCGCAGGTCATTTTTCTGCCACACGCCGAGCATTGCCCGGACGGTATGGTCGTGGAGGCTGAGACCGGCAAGTCCATCCTCGAAGTTGCCCACGAGCACCACATCGAGATCGAGAGTGCCTGCGGCGGTGTCTGCGCTTGCACCACTTGCCACTGCATTATTCGCGAGGGTTTCGACTCTCTGGAAGAAGCTGACGAGTTGGAAGAAGACTTTCTTGACCGTGCCTGGGGCCTGGAGCCGACTTCTCGCCTAAGCTGTCAGGCCAAGGTAGGGACTGAAGACATCACCGTCGAAATTCCGAAATATTCGCTCAACCATGCGGCCGAAGCGGCGCACTGACTGGTGGTACTGTCATGAGTTACGGTTGGAATGATGTGCAGCGCATTGCTGAAGAACTGGCTGAAGCCAAGCCGGATGTGAGCCCGCTGATGGTCAACTTCGTCGACCTGCAGCAGTGGATCATGGAGCTTCCCGATTTCGACAATACTTCTGGCCGTTGCGGCGAGAAGGTCTTGGAAGCGGTCCAGGCCCTCTGGATCGAAGAAATAGACTGATCATCCCCGCAGGTTAGGCAATACCCAAGAACCCGCGTATAATTCGCGGGTTTAATTTTTCGTAAATTACCGTTTCTGGAGTTACACCATGGCTGTTCAACGTACTTTCTCCATCATCAAGCCTGACGCTGTTGCAAAAAACGTCATCGGCGAGATCACCACTCGTTTCGAAAAAGCCGGCCTGAAGGTTGTAGCTTCGAAACTCAAGCAACTGTCCAAGGCTGAAGCTGAAGGCTTCTACGCTGAGCACAGCGCTCGTGGCTTCTTCGGCGACCTGGTTGCCTTCATGATCTCCGGCCCTGTTGTTGTTCAGGTTCTGGAAGGCGAAAACGCTATCGCTCTGAACCGTGAGCTGATGGGCGCTACCAACCCTAAAGAAGCAGCTGCCGGCACCATCCGTGCTGATTTCGCTGACTCCATCGACGCCAACGCTGTACACGGTTCGGACTCCGAAGCCGCTGCTGCTCGCGAAATCTCGTACTTCTTCGCAGCTACTGAAGTAACCACTCGCTAAGCATTGGCTTAAGAGTGAAGGTGAATCCATGACTACATCGACTGTAAAAACCAACCTGCTGGGTCTGACTCAGCAGGAAATGGAAAAATTCTTCGACTCAATCGGGGAGAAGCGTTTCCGTGCCGGTCAGGTAATGAAGTGGATTCACCACTTTGGTGTCGACGATTTCGACGCCATGACGAACGTCAGCAAGGCCCTGCGCGACAAGCTCAAGGTTATTGCCGAGGTCCGTGGTCCCGAGGTTGTCAGCGAGGACATCTCCAGCGACGGCACCCGTAAGTGGGTGGTGCGCGTGGCGTCCGGCAGTTGCGTCGAGACCGTCTACATTCCCCAGGGCAAACGTGGCACCTTGTGCGTTTCGTCCCAGGCAGGCTGTGCCCTGGACTGCAGTTTCTGCTCCACCGGCAAGCAAGGCTTCAATAGCAACCTCACCGCCGCCGAAGTCATCGGCCAGGTGTGGATTGCCAACAAATCCTTTGGCAGCGTCCCGGCAACCGTCGACCGTGCCATCACCAACGTGGTGATGATGGGCATGGGTGAGCCGCTGCTGAACTTCGATAACGTCATCGCCGCCATGCACCTGATGATGGACGACCTGGGCTACGGCATCTCCAAGCGCCGTGTGACCCTGTCGACTTCCGGCGTGGTGCCGATGATCGATGAGCTGTCCAAGCACATCGACGTCTCCCTGGCGTTGTCGCTGCACGCACCCAATGACGCATTGCGTAACCAATTGGTGCCGATCAACAAGAAGTATCCGCTTAAGATGCTGCTCGAGTCTTGCCAGCGTTACATGGCGACCTTGGGCGAGAAGCGCGTGTTGACCATTGAGTACACCATGCTCAAGGACATCAACGACAAGGTCGAACACGCGGTCGAGATGATCGAATTGCTCAAGAACACCCCGTGCAAGATCAACCTGATTCCGTTCAACCCGTTTCCACATTCTGGCTACGAGCGGCCGAGCAACAACGCCATCCGCCGTTTCCAGGATCAACTGCACCAGGCCGGCTACAACGTCACCGTGCGCACCACCCGTGGTGAAGACATCGACGCCGCCTGTGGCCAATTGGTAGGACAGGTGCTGGATCGCACCCGTCGCAGCGAACGTTATATCGCGGTGCGCGAGCTGAGCGCCGCCGACGATATACCGCAAAGCGCCGCGACTCGAACCTGAGAGAGGATCTCTATGCCCTTGCGCCTTGCGCTGCTTTTGCTTGTTACCGGCCTCGCGGCCGGTTGTGTTTCTTCGGGCTATGACAGCCCTTTGCAAACCGGCAAGGGCCGTGAAGAGGCGCGAGTGGCTTATGTGCAACTGGGCTTGGGTTACCTGCGCCAAGGCATGAGCGAGCAGGCCAAGGTGCCGTTGAAGAAGGCCCTTGAACTGGATAGCGACGATGCCGATGCCAATGGCGCACTGGCCCTGGTGTTCCAGGCCCAGGCCGAGCCTGAGCTGGCCGATCAGTATTTCAACAAGGCCCTGGCTTCGCGTCCTGCCGATCCTCGGCTGCTGAATAACTACGGCAGCTTCCTGTTCGAGCAGAAACGCTATGACCAGGCTTACCGTTATTTCCAGCAAGCCTGCGCCGATACCCTCTACCCAGAGCGGTCGCGGGTGTTCGAGAACCTTGGGGTGGCCTCCAAGCGTCTCGGCCAGCGTGATATCGCGCGCCAGCACCTGGAAAAAGCCCTGCACCTGAACAGTCGCCAGCCTCGCGCCTTGCTCGAAATGGCTGAGTTGTCTTACGAAGACAGGCATTATGTGCCGGCACGTGACTATTACGAGCGTTTTAGCCTGCTCAGCGGGCAAAATGCACGTAGTCTATTGCTCGGAGTGCGCCTGGCGACGGTTCATGAAGAACGCGACACGGCCGCACGTTATGGCCAGCAACTCGAACGACTCTATCCCGGTACGCCGGAATATCAGCAATACCTGTCGGAGCAATGATGAAAGCGGCGCACCCGGAAGTTGTAGCAGCTAATCGCGTAAACCCAGGCGACACCTTGCGTCAGGCCCGCGAAAGCAATGGTTGGTCGCTGGCGGAAGTGGCCCTCAAGCTCAATTTGACCACCACGTCCCTGGGCAACCTGGAAGCCGGCGCGTTCGACAAGCTGCCTGGGCATACCTTTGCCCGCGGCTATATCCGCGCCTACGCCAAATTACTGGATATCGACCAGACCATATTGGTCCAGCAATTCGACCAATTCACCGGCACCGACTCCCAGGGCAGCAACGTCCATGGCCTGGGGCGCATCGAAGAGCCGGTGCGGGTGTCCCACACGATCCTGCGCATCGTCAGCCTGTTGTTGCTGATCGCCGTGATTGGTGGTGGCTTCGTCTGGTGGCAGGACCAAGCCTCTCAGCGCACCAAGGACTTGACCAGCAACGCCCTGGAGCACGTCGAAGTCGAAAGCGCCGACGGCACCACGCAGATTCACCCATTGGACGAGCCGGAAGACCAGGCTGTCGCCGAAGGCCAGGCTGCGCCTGAAGCGCCAGTGACTGCCGAGCAACCCGCAGCGGAATCGGCCCCGGCGGCCATCGCTGCGGTACCGGCTCCAGCCGTACCGGCGCACACCCCGGCCGTACCGGCTGCAGCGGCGCGCACCCCGGCTGCACCTGTGGCCCTGGCCACCGCGCCGGCCGCTCCTGTGCAGACGCCAGCGCCTACCGCCCCTGCGGCGCCCGCGATTTCGCCGCCGACCACGCCTGTGTTGATCGCCGGTGACGGGCGCGTACAGATTACCTTCCTCGCTGACTGCTGGACGCAACTCACCGATGGCAATGGCAAAGTGCTGTTTAGCGGTATGAAGCGTAAGGGAGATACGCTCGACCAGGGCGGCAAGCCTCCTTTGACGCTGCGTCTGGGCTTTGCCCGTGGTGCGCAAGTGGCCTACAACGGCCAGCCTGTCGACGTAGCGCCGTTCACCAGTGGCGAAACTGCTCGCCTGAAGTTGGGACAATAGTCATGCACGGCGAATCTCCAATCAAACGTCGCGTATCGCGCAAGATCTGGGTCGGCTCGGTGCCGGTGGGCGGCGACGCCCCCATCGCGGTACAGAGCATGACCAACAGCGACACCAATGATGTTGCTGCCACTGTCGCCCAGATCAACCGTCTGGAAGCCGCTGGCGTCGACATCGTGCGGATTTCCGTACCGGACATGGATGCCGCCGAAGCCTTCGGCCGCATCAAGCAACTGGTCAAGGTGCCGCTGGTTGCCGACATCCACTTCGACTACCGGATCGCTTTGCGCGTGGCGGAGCTGGGTGTCGATTGCCTGCGCATCAACCCGGGCAACATCGGTCGCGAAGACCGTGTGCGCGCGGTGGTGGATGCTGCCCGTGATCGCGGGATTCCGATCCGCATCGGTGTCAACGCCGGTTCCCTGGAAAAAGACCTGCAAAAGAAATACGGCGAGCCGACCCCCGCCGCGCTGGTTGAATCGGCGCTGCGCCACGTTGAACACCTTGAGCGCCTGAATTTCCAGGACTTCAAGGTCAGCGTAAAGGCCTCCGACGTGTTCATGGCGGTAGAGGCCTACCGCCTGCTCGCCAAGGAAATCGTGCAGCCGCTGCACCTGGGTATCACTGAAGCGGGCGGTTTGCGCTCAGGCACAGTGAAATCTGCGGTGGGTCTCGGTATGCTGCTCGCCGAAGGGATTGGCGATACTATCCGCATCTCCCTGGCGGCAGACCCGGTAGAGGAAGTGAAGGTCGGTTACGACATTCTCAAATCCCTGCATTTGCGTTCCCGTGGCATCAACTTTATTGCCTGCCCGAGCTGCTCGCGGCAGAACTTCGACGTGGTGAAAACCATGAACGAACTGGAAGGGCGCCTCGAAGACCTGCTGGTGCCGCTGGATGTTGCGGTGATCGGCTGCGTGGTCAACGGGCCGGGTGAAGCCAAGGAAGCCCATATCGGCTTGACCGGCGGCACCCCGAACCTGATTTACATCGACGGCAAGCCGTCGCAGAAACTGACGAATGACAATCTGGTGGATGAGCTCGAAAGACTGATCCGCCAGAAAGCGGCCGAGAAGGTCGAAGCTGACGCTGCAGTTATCGCGCGCGGCTGATCCAGCGAATTTAAGGAATAGATGTGAGCAAGTCTCTGCAAGCCATTCGTGGCATGAACGACATCCTTCCGGAGCAGACGCCGCTGTGGCGCTACTTCGAGAGCACCGTTGCGCGTCTGCTGGATAACTACGGTTATAAACAGATCCGTATGCCGATCGTCGAGTTCACCGAGCTGTTCAAGCGTTCCATCGGTGAAGTGACCGACATCGTCGAAAAAGAGATGTACACCTTCGAAGACCGCAACGGCGACTCCCTGACCCTGCGTCCGGAAGGCACCGCCGCGTGCGTGCGCGCCGTGCTCGAGCACGGCCTCAGCGGCGGTGGCCAGCCGCAGAAGCTGTGGTACATCGGGCCGATGTTCCGCCACGAGCGTCCACAGAAAGGCCGTTATCGCCAGTTCCACCAGATCGGCCTGGAAGTGTTCAACCTCGACGGTCCGGACATCGACGCCGAGCTGATCGTGCTGACCTGGCGCCTGTGGGGCCTGCTGGGCATCCGCGATGCGGTCAAGCTTGAACTCAACAGCCTGGGCACCAGTGAGTCCCGGGGCCGCTACCGCGTCGCCCTGGTCGAGTACCTGTCCGCCCACCTGGACAAGTTGGACGAAGACAGCCAGCGCCGTCTGAAAACCAACCCGTTGCGCGTCCTCGATACCAAGAACGCCGACACGCAAGCCGCACTGGTCAACGCGCCGAAGATGGCCGACTACCTGGACGACGAATCCCGTATCCACTTCGAGGGCCTCAAGGCGCGTCTGGATGCCGCCGGTATTCCTTACGTGATCAACCCGAAACTGGTGCGCGGCCTCGATTACTACAGCAAGACCGTGTTCGAGTGGGTTACCGACAAGCTCGGCGCCCAGGGCACCGTGTGTGCCGGTGGCCGTTACGACGGCCTGGTCGAGCAGATGGGCGGCAAGCCTACGCCTGGAGTGGGTTTTGCCATGGGTATCGAGCGGCTGATCCTGCTGCTGGAAACCCTGGAACAGGTTCCGGAAGAAATTTCCCGGCAGGTGGATGTGTACCTGTGTGCCTTTGGCGAGGCCGCCGAACTGGCTGCCCTGGCCCTGAGCGAACAAGTGCGCGACCAACTGCCGAACCTGCGCCTGCAGATCAATGCAGGCGCCGGCAGCTTCAAGAGCCAGTTCAAGAAGGCCGACAAGAGCGGTGCGCTGTACGCACTGATCCTCGGCGATGACGAATTGGCCCAGCAAGTGATAGGTTTCAAACCCCTGCGTGGCCAGGGCGAGCAACAGAACATTGCCTTTGATGCGCTCGCCGCGCACTTGGCCACCTGCGTCGTGCAGGGTTGAAGCTGTCGAACAGCCGAATTTAGCGATTGAGGAGTGTTGGGGTGTCGAGTACTGATGATGAGCAGTTGGCCGAGTTCAAGGACTGGTGGCAGCGTAACGGCAAGCCCCTGGTTACCGGTGGCCTGCTGGCTTTAGTGGTAGTGTTCGGCTGGCAAGCCTGGCACAAGTATCAGGCCAACCAGTCCCAAGGCGCCTCGATCCTCTATCAGCAATTGCTGGAAACCACGCTGACGCCGAGCGGCAAGCCCGATCCTGCGCAAGTGGCAGACCTGGCTGGTAAGCTCAAGAGCGAATTTGGCGGTAGCACCTACGCCCAATACGGCAGCCTGTTCGTCGCGAAAGTCGCGGTCGACACCGGCAAGCTGGATGATGCAGTCACCGAACTGAAGGCCATCGCCGACAAGCCGACCAACCCGACCCTGGGTGAAATCGCACGTCAGCGCCTGGCTCAGGTATTGGCGGCACAGAACAAGGCCGACGAAGCACTCAAACTGCTCGACGGCGATGCTGACAAGGCATTTGTAGCCACTCGCGAAGAGCTCAAGGGCGACCTGTTGGTCCAATTGGGTCGTACCGACGAAGCCAATGCTGCGTACCAAAAAGCCAAGGCGGCGCTGTCTGATGAAGCAGCGGTCGGTGGCTTACAAATCAAGCTCGACGACTTGGCCAAAGGGGATGCGTGACGTGATCCGTTGGAAACATGCAGCATTGCTGGCTCTGGCCGTTCTGGCCGCGGGTTGCAGCAGCAACAGTAAAAAAGAACTGCCTCCGGCCGAGCTGACCAGCTTCAAGGAAGAAGTGGTCCTGCAAAAGCAATGGAGCCGCTCCATCGGTGACGGTCAGGGCGAAACCTACAACATGTTGGTACCGGCAATCGACGGTGACAACATTGTGGCCGCTGACGTGACCGGCGTGGTGATCTCCATGGATCGCATGAACGGCGACGTGAAGTGGAAGAAAGACCTCGAACTGCCCGTATCCGGCGCCGTCGGCGTGGGTTACGGCATGATCATGCTCGGCACGCTCAAAGGCGAAGTCGTGGCGCTGGATTCCAGCACCGGTGAAGAGAAATGGCGCGCTCGCGTGACCAGTGAAGTCCTCGCACCGCCTGCCACCAACGGCGACATCGTCGTGGTGCAAACCCAGGACGACCGTGTGATCGGCCTCGACGCCAACACCGGCGAACAGCGCTGGCTGTACGACAGCACCCCTGCGGTGCTGACCCTGCGCGGTACCAGTGGTCCGGTTGTGACCAATAATCTGGCCGTTGCAGGCCTGTCGACCGGTAAAGTGGTTGCCCTGAATACCCAGAACGGCGTGCCGATCTGGGAAACGCGTGTGGCCATCCCGCAAGGTCGTTCGGAACTGGATCGCGTCGTCGACATCGATGGTGGCTTGCTGCTGTCCGGCGAAACCCTCTACGTCGCTACCTACCAGGGCCGTGTCGCGGCACTGGACCTGCAAAGCGGCCGCGTTAACTGGCAGCGTGATGCTTCCAGCTACGCCGGTGTCGCCCAAGGGTTTGGCAGCGTCTATGTAAGTCTGTCGTCTGGCACCGTTGAAAGTGTCGACGAACGTTCCACCACTGCGCTGTGGAGCAACGACTCTCTGGCCCGCCGTCAACTGTCGGCACCGGAAGTGTTCTCCAGCTACGTAGCGGTAGGCGACTTCGAAGGTTACCTGCACCTGCTGAGCCAGGTGGACGGTCGTTTTGTGGGTCGCGAGCGCATCGACAGCGACGGCCTGCGTGCGCGTCCGCTGGTCGTGGGTAACATGCTTTATGTGTTTGGCAACAGCGGCAAGCTGGAAGCCCTGACCATCAAGTAAAGGTTTGACTATGCTTGGGGTAATCCCCAGGCGGCCCCGCTTCGGCGGGGCATGCTGCATCTGACGATGCTGCCCCGAGCACCAGCCGCTGCCTTGCAGCGGCTTTTGTATTTTCTGAAATAACGAAGTGGAGAGCCGCATGGTTCCCGTAATTGCCCTGGTGGGCCGACCTAACGTCGGCAAGTCCACCTTGTTCAACCGCCTGACCAGGACTCGCGACGCCATTGTCGGCGACTTGTCCGGTTTGACCCGTGATCGCCAATACGGTGAGGCAAAGTGGCAAGGGCGCTCCTACATTATTGTCGACACCGGTGGTATCTCCGGTGACGAGCATGGCATGGACGAAAAGATGGCCGAGCAGTCGCTGCTGGCCATTGAAGAAGCCGATGTCGTGTTGTTCCTCGTGGACGCCCGCGCGGGCTACACCGCTGCCGACCAGATGATCGGCGAGCACCTGCGCAAGCGCAACAAGCGTTCCTATGTGGTGGCCAACAAGATCGACAACATCGATCCTGAAATGGCCCGTGCCGAATTCAGCCCGATGGGCCTGGGCGACGCGATTCCGATCGCCGGTGCCCACGGTCGCGGCATCACCCAGATGTTGGAAATCGCCCTGCGCGACTTCCCTAGGGATGACGCCGAGGAAGAAGAGGGCGAAGAAGAGGTCGTCGCCGAAGGTGAGGAAGCCAAGCGCATTCCTGGCCCGAGCGAAAAAGATGGTATCAAGATCGCCATCATCGGCCGCCCCAACGTCGGCAAGTCGACCCTGGTCAACCGCATGCTCGGTGAAGACCGTGTCATCGTGTACGACGAGCCCGGCACCACCCGCGACAGTATCTACATCCCGTTCGAGCGTAACGACGAGAAGTACACGCTGATCGACACCGCCGGTGTGCGCAAGCGCGGCAAGATCCACGAGGAAGTTGAAAAGTTCTCCGTGGTGAAAACCCTGCAGGCGATCAAAGACGCCAACGTGGTGATCTTCGTGATGGACGCCCGCGAAGGCGTGGTGGACCACGACCTCAACCTGCTGGGCTTCGCCCTGGAAGCCGGTCGGGCCCTGGTGATCGCGATCAACAAGTGGGACGGCATGACGCCGAGCGAGCGCGATTTCGTCAAGATCGAGCTGCAGCGTCGCCTGTTCTTCGTTGAGTTCGCCGATATCCACTTTATCTCGGCACTGCACGGCACCGGCGTGGGCAACCTCTACGCGTCCGTACAGAACTCGTTCAAGTCCGCAGTGACCCGCTGGCCGACCAACCGTCTGACCCAGATCCTGGAAGACGCGGTGGGCGAACACGCACCGCCGATGGTCAACAACCGCCGGATCAAACTGCGTTACGCCCACTTGGGTGGTGCCAACCCGCCGATTATCGTGATCCACGGTAATCAGATCGAGAAGGTGCCCAAGTCCTACGTGCGTTACCTGGAAAACACCTACCGCCGTGTCTTGAAGCTGGTCGGTACGCCGATCCGTATCGAGTTCAAGGGTGGCGAGAACCCATACGAAGGCAACAAGAACACACTGACTGACCGTCAGGTGAACAAGAAGCGTCGTTTGATGACTCACCACAAGAAGGCCGACAAGAAGCGCCGCGACAAGCGCTGATTCCGACCTCGCAAAAAGGGCTCTTTACGAGCCCTTTTTTGTGCGCGGTGGTTTGCGCCTTGACCCGATGCAATTGGCAGCTTAAAACTTGGGGCTCACCTGCAGGGGCCTCCGATGATCAACAGCAAGCTGCCAAATGTCGGCACGACCATTTTCACCACCATGTCGCAACTCGCTGCCGAGACCGGCGCGCTTAACCTGTCCCAGGGGTTCCCCGATTTTAATGGCCCACAGGGCTTGCTCGATGCCGTGGGCAAGCATGTTGCCAGCGGCCATAACCAATACGCGCCGATGACCGGCCTGCCGGCCCTGCGCCAACAAGTGGCGGCCAAGATCGCTCGCAGCTATGGCGCCACGGTCAGCCCCGACAGCGAAGTGACCATCACCCCAGGCGCCACTGCGGCAATCTTCTGCGCGATCCAGGCGGTGATTCGCAGCGGTGACGAAGTCATCGTATTCGACCCGTGCTACGACAGCTATGAGCCCTCGGTCGAGTTGGCCGGCGGTCGTTGCGTGCACGTGCAACTGAACCTGAAAAACTTCACCCTCGACTTTGAAAAGATTCAGGCTGCGTTGTCTGCGCGCACGCGCATGATCATCCTGAACACGCCGCATAACCCCACCGGCGCACTGATCAGTCGCGCCGAGCTGGACCTGTTGGCGGCCTTGATCCGCGACCGCGATATCTACCTGGTCAGCGACGAGGTCTACGAACACCTGGTGTTTGATGGCGTACCCCACGTCAGCGTGCTGGCCCACGAAGAGCTGTATCAACGTGCGTTCGTGGTCAGCTCCTTCGGCAAGACCTACCACGTCACCGGCTGGAAAACCGGCTACGTGGTCGCGCCCCCGGCCCTGACCGCCGAATTGCGCAAGGTGCATCAATATGTCAACTTCTGCGGCGTGACCCCGTTGCAGTACGCGTTGGCCGATTTCATGGCCGAACACCCGGAACACGTCGAAGAACTGCCGGCCTTTTACCAGGCCAAGCGCGACCTGTTCTGCGACCTGCTGGCGCCGTCGCGTTTCAGCTTTACCCGGGTCACCGGTACTTACTTCCAACTGGTGGATTACTCAGCGATTCGCCCGGACCTGGATGACGTCGCCATGTCCTTGTGGATGACCCGCGAGCACGGGGTGGCAACAATCCCGGTTTCGGTGTTCTACCAGCACCCACCCCAAGGCCAGCGCCTGGTGCGCCTGTGCTTTGCCAAACGCGAGGAGACGCTGCAACAAGCAGCCGAAAAACTATGCGTGATCTGAATGCACTGCCCGACCTGAACATCGCCTTGGTTCAGACCAGCCTGGCCTGGCACGACCGCAAGGCCAACCTCGATCACTTCGAATTGCTGCTGGAGCAGGCCCGGGGCGCTGACCTGATCATCCTGCCGGAGATGTTCACCACCGGTTTTTCCATGGACTCGGCCACCCTGGCCGAACCGGAAAATGGCCCGACCCATCGCTGGCTCCAGGCCCAGGCGGCGAAGTACAACGCGGTGATCACCGGCAGTGTGATTATCCAGGCCGCCGACGGCAGCCATCGCAACCGCCTGTTATGGGCACGGCCGGATGGCGAGGTGCTGCATTACGACAAGCGCCATCTGTTCCGCATGGCCGGCGAGCACAATCACTACACCCCCGGCGAGCGCCAGGTGCAGTTCGAGGTGAAGGGGTGGCGTATTCGCCCGTTGATTTGCTACGACCTGCGCTTTCCGGTGTGGAGTCGTGATGCCCAGGACACCGATCTGCTGCTGTACACCGCCAACTGGCCAGGGGCGCGACGCCAGCATTGGAACCGGTTGCTGCCGGCGCGTGCGATCGAGAACCTGTGTTATGTGGCAGCGGTGAATCGGGTGGGTACGGACGGCAAGGGCTTTGTCTATACCGGAGATAGCCAGGTGCTGGATTTCCAGGGTGAGAACCTGCTGAGTGCGGGCGAGGCGGATGGGGTGTTCCAGGTGTGCCTGGACGCGGCTGAACTGGCGGCGTATCGCAGCAAATTTCCGGCGAATCTCGATGCTGATAACTTTCAATTTGTCTGACAGACCGCTATCGCGGGTAAGCCCACTCCCACATTTTGACCGCGTTTTTCCTGTAGGAACACGGTCAAAATGTGGGAGTGGGCTTGCCCGCGATGAGGTCCCGACACACAACACAAATCCAAAGCCCAACAAAAAGGCCCCTGAGTTCTCACCCAGGGGCCTTTTGCATGTCAGCGGAGTTACGCCGCTTTCGCTTCCACCTGGCTCAGCGAGCGGTTCAGGGCGCTGAACACCGCCTTGAAGCTGGCCGTGGTGATGTTTTCATCAATACCCACACCATGCACCGGGCGCTCGCCGTTCACTCGCAGCTCGATGTAGGCCGCGGCCTTGGCGTTGGTGCCGGAACCGATCGCGTGTTCGTTGTAGTCCATGATCTCCACGCCAATCGGCAGGCCGGCGACCAGAGCTTCCAGCGCACCGTTGCCCTTGCCGTGCCAGCGCAGGTTGGTTTCGCCTTGGCCTTTGCCCGAGACTTCCACTTCCACCGTGCTGTTGCCGTTTTCTTCCTGCAGGCGATGGCTGACCAGCGCATACGGCGTGTTGGCTTGCAGGTATTCACGCTGCAACAGCGCGTGAATTTGCGAAGCGCTCATCTCCAGCCCCACACGGTCGGTTTCGGCCTGTACCACTTGGCTGAACTCGATCTGCATGCGACGCGGCAAGCTGATGCCGTATTCCTGCTCCAGCAGGTAGGCGATGCCGCCTTTGCCCGACTGGCTGTTTACCCGAATCACGGCCTCGTAGCTGCGGCCGATGTCGGCCGGGTCGATCGGCAAGTACGGCACTTCCCACAGGGCGTCGGTTTTTTGCTGGGCGAAGCCCTTGCGGATCGCGTCCTGGTGGGAGCCGGAGAACGCGGTGTGTACCAGGTCGCCGACATACGGATGGCGCGGATGCACCTGGATCTGGTTGCACTCCTCGACCACTTTGCGCACGCCGTCGATGTCGGAAAAGTCCAGCTCAGGGTGCACGCCCTGGGTATAGAGGTTCAACGCCACGGTGACCAGGTCGACGTTACCGGTACGCTCGCCGTTGCCGAACAGGCAGCCTTCGACACGGTCGGCGCCTGCCATCAGGCCCAGCTCGGTGGCGGCTACGCCGGTGCCACGGTCGTTGTGGGTGTGCAGGCTGATGATCACGCTGTCACGACGGTTGATATGACGACCGAACCACTCGATCTGGTCGGCATAGATGTTCGGTGTGGCGCATTCAACGGTGGCCGGCAGGTTGAGGATCATCTTGTGCTCAGGCGTCGGGTTCCACACCTCGATCACCGCGTCACACACTTCCTTGGCGAACTCCAACTCAGTGGCGCTGAAGGTCTCTGGCGAGTATTCGAACGTCCACTGGGTGTCCGGCTGCTGGGCGGCGTATTTGACGAACAGCTTGGCCGCGTTGACCGCGATGGCCTTGACCCCGTCCTTGTCCTGGTTGAACACGATGCGGCGGAAGGACGGCGAGGTGGCGTTGTACAGGTGGACGATGGCTTTTTTCGCGCCGCGCAGGGATTCGAAGGTGCGCTCGATCAAGTCTTCACGGCCCTGGGTCAGCACCTGGATGGTGGTGTCCTCGGGGATGTGGTTGCCTTCGATCAGGGTGCGCACGAAGTCGAAGTCGGTTTGCGAAGCGGCCGGGAACGAGGCTTCGATTTCCTTCACGCCGACGGCGACCAAGGTCTTCCAGAAGCGCAGCTTTTTGACTGCATCCATGGGTTCGATCAGCGACTGGTTGCCATCACGCAGGTCGGAGCTGCACCAGATCGGCGCGCTGGTGATAGTTTTCGACGGCCAGGTGCGGTCCGGGATATCGATGGTCGGAAACGCGCGGTACTTCGAAGACGGGTCTTTGAGCATGCTCATCGGGAAATCCTTTGTAGTAGGGGCCGAAAAAAGGCGGCCTGCCGTGGAACTGTTATTGGGGATAAAGCGGGAGACGAGGCAGATCGATTCAGCCTGGCAGTCGTGCGCTGACAAGGCACAGGCTGCGGTGCTGACGGAGCAGAATGAGGGTGTGAGAGGTTTTCATAAGCTCAACCCTAACCCCAGAGGTGAAAGATGGCAAGTAGTCCGGAAAAATTGAGAGAAGTTCTTCTCTGGGCGTAGGAAACGAGATTTTATGGTTGGGGAGTGGTTGTTTGCTTGCTTTAATTGCGCAGCCTTTGTCGGCTGCGCAATCGGGCCATTCAAGGTTGGAACGCGCCGATAAAGATCGCCGGATCTACCCGTGCATCGTTCAGGCTGACATTCCAGTGCATATGCGGCCCGGTCGCGCGGCCCGTCGCGCCGACCTTGCCCACCACTGCGCCGCGTGCCAGTGGCTGGCCTACGCTGACGTCGATCTTCGACATATGGCAGAACATGCTGATAAAGCCCTGGCCGTGGTCGACGAACACCGTGTTGCCGTTGAAGAAGTAGTTGCCGACCAGGATCACCTTGCCCGCCGCTGGGGTCTTGATCGGCGTGCCGGCGGGGACGGCGAAATCCAGGCCTGAATGCGGATTGCGTTCTTCGCCATTGAAGAAACGACGCACGCCGAACTTGCTCGACAGCGGGCCGTTGACCGGTTTGTCCAGCACCAGGTTACTTGGCTGGTTAGGGCTGAAACTGCGGTAAGCCTTGATCTGCACCGCCAGCTCCGCCTCGATGCGTTTGAGCTGCGCCGGGGCGGGGTTGACCTGGCTTTTGTTCTTCAGGGTGATGCGCTGTTCCGGGTACTGCTTGTAACCGACGATAAACGGCAGGTTACGCCCACCGCTGCTGATGCGTTCGTTGCCCGGTTTGACCGTCAGCGGAATACCGACAATCGCCAGCCAGTTGGCCTGCTCCTTCACCACCAGGGCCGGCTTGCCCTGGTAGGCGGCCTTCGGTGCCGCGGCGGCGGGGCCCAGGTCGACGACTGCAACACCGCCGGGCACCGGCTTGTTCAGGGTCCGGGAGATGTAGCTGTCGGCGTGGGCGTTGACGGTCAGGCACAGCAGTATCAACAGGCTAAAAAAACGTGGCATCGATCAATCCAATAACGAAAGGGTGACGGGTGTCAGGTGGTTGTCTTCCACCCGCACTTGCAATTGGCCTTCACCGAGGCGCGCGGTCAGGCGCTGGCCAGTGTGGGTCTGCGCGGCATTGCGAATCGCCTGGCCGCGCTCGTCGAGCAGGATGCTGTAGCCACGGCCGAGGGTCGCCAGTGGGCTGACCACTTGCAGCGTCTGCACCTGGCTTTGCAGTTGCAGGCGGCGCGCCTTGAGGCCCTCGCGCATGGCGCGGGGCAGGCGCTCGGCGAGGCTGTCCAGGCGTTGGCGCAGCAAGGCCAATTGGCGGCCGGGGTGTTGGCCGGCGAGGCGCGTTTCCAGGCGGATCAAGCGTTCGCGGCGGGTATTGAGGCTGCGTTCGAAGGCGCGGCGCAGGCGCATGTCCAGGTCATCCAGGCGCTGGGCCTGCTGGCGCAGACGTTCGCCTGGATGGCGCAGGCGGCGGGCCATGCCTTCGAGGCGCAGGCGGTCGTGGATCAACCGGTTGCGCATCAGCATCACCAGGCGACGGTGCAGGCTGTCGACCTGGCGGACCAGGTTGCTGGAGTCCGGGGCCAGCAGTTCTGCGGCGGCAGACGGCGTAGGCGCGCGCACGTCGGCGACAAAGTCGCTGATCGACACATCGGTCTCATGGCCGACGGCGCTGACGATCGGCGTCACGCAAGCATCCACCGCGCGGGCCACGGCTTCTTCGTTGAAGCACCAGAGGTCTTCCAGCGAGCCGCCGCCACGGGCCAGGATCAACGCATCAAAGCCTCGCGCGTCGGCCAGCTTCAGCGCACGCACAATCTGCGCCACCGCTTCACGGCCTTGTACGGCCGTGGGGATCAGGGTGAGTTGCACTTGCGGCGCACGGCGGCGGAACACGCTGATGATGTCGCGGATCACCGCGCCGGTCGGCGAACTGATAATGCCGATGCGCTGCGGATGGGCCGGCAGTGCCACCTTGCGTTCGGCGCTGAACAGGCCTTCGGCGCTGAGCTTTTCCTTCAGCGCATCGAAGGCCAGGCGCAGCGCACCATCGCCGGCGGGCTCGACGGTATCGAGGATCAGTTGGTAGTCGCCACGGCCCTCGAACAGCGAGACCTTGCCGCGTACCTTCACCGCCAGGCCATCTTTCAAGGCCTGGCGCACCCGTGCGGCGTTCTGCCGGAACAGTGCGCAACGCACTTGGGCGCCGCTGTCCTTGAGGGTGAAATACACATGGCCGGAAGCCGGGCGGGCGAGGTTGGAGATCTCGCCTTCGACCCAGATATTGGTGAACACGTCTTCCAGCAACACCCGCGCACGGCCGTTGAGTTGGCTGACAGTCAGGACCTCGCGGTCCAGGCCCAGGCGGGCGAACGGGTCTTTAATCATGGAAAGAGATCTTTAGTCATGGGCGGCAGTTTATAGGCATTCGCGCAAGGTTTGACAGAATTGCTCCACCAACGCGCTGGGTGCGTGCGGGCAGGCCAGGGCCACGGTACTCAAGCAGTCCGGGTCGGCCAGGGGCAGAAAATGCACGGCGGCCGGGGCAATCTCCTGCATCGATTTTGGTAACAAGGCAATACCGAAGCCGGCCTGGATCAACTGCAACTGTGTGGTCTTGCGCGACATGACCCGCGCAGGCTTGGGGAAAAATCCGGCACGCATGCACAACTCGGCCGACAGATAGCTCAGCCCGCCGCGCTGGGGATGGGGGACCGAGATAAACGCTTCGTCCCTGAGTTGCGCCCATTCGACCGGCGCCTGGCTGCGGGCTAACGGGTGGTTCGGCGGCACCGCCAGCAGTAACGGCTCACTGTATAAAGGCACTACACGCACGCCTTCGCGCTGGCGCAGTACCGGCAGGCGCAGCAGGCCGACTTCCAGGCGACCGTCGGCGATCTCTTCCAGTTGGGCTTCGGAAGACAGTTTGGCGATATCCATCGATACGCCGGGGCAACGCTCCAGCCAGGTGCTGATGCCGCGCAACAACGGGCCGCTCATCGGCACGGTGCTCGAATGGCTCAGGCGCAGGGTGCCGACTTGGCCGTTACCCACTTGTGTCGCCATCTCGCTGGCCTTGTGCAGTTCACTCAGCAGGTTGCGTGCCCTGGGATAAAAGGCTTCACCGGCGGCCGTCAACCGAGGCTGGCGTGCGGTGCGT
>Ga0209913_1000452_pt1 | contig 35114 bp, 32 predicted proteins | sample PersoiDNA2013203_FD_185805 | JGI IMG/M metagenome (GOLD analysis project Ga0209913, IMG submission 185805) | Permafrost soil microbial communities from the Arctic, to analyse light accelerated degradation of dissolved organic matter (DOM) -... | ecosystem: Environmental > Terrestrial > Soil >... | reverse complement strand
CGCGCGATTTCAAGGGCCGCAAGATCGCCGTGGTCAGCGTCGAGCAGATGGAAAAGATCGGCGCCGGCACGCCCCAGCAGCGCGCCGTGTGGCAGGAAAAAATGCAGGCCCTGTTCCCGGACGTGAAAGAAAACAGCCATATCACCGGGGTCAATGTGCCGGGATCGGGCGCGCGCTTCTTCCTCGACGGCGCGCCGCTTGGCAGCATCGACGATCCCGCCTTTGCACGGGCGTTTTTCGCCATCTGGCTCGATCCCGCCACCACAGCGCCTGAACTGCGCAAAGCTTTGCTGCGACAGGCGGCGCCGCAGTGAGGGCTGTACTGTCCCGCAGCCAGCTATTTTTATACGGCTTTTTCGGCCTGCCGCTGGCCATGGTCGCCTTGCCCATCTATGTCTACCTTCCCCAGTTCTATGCGCAGCGCGCCGGCCTGCCGCTGGCCATGATCGGCGCGCTGCTGCTGGCGGCCCGCATCGCCGCCGCCTTCATCGATCCCTTGCTGGGATGGTGGATCGGCCGCCCGAAGGCGCAGGCAGCGATCAGTTATCCGCCCTACGTGTGGCTCTCTCTGCCCGTGCTGCTGGCCGGTTTCATCTGCCTGTTTCATCCGCCCGTGCTCAGCGGGGCAGGGCGCACCCTGGCCTGGTTCGGCGCCGCCCTGATGCTGGTGTATCTCGGCTTCAGCCTGGCCACCATCGCCCACCAGAGCTGGGGCGCGGCGCTGACCCAGGCCGCCGTCGAACGGGCCCGCGTCACCAGCGTGCGCGAAGGCTGCGGCCTGGCGGGCGTGGTGCTGGCCGCCGCCGTCACTGGCGCCGCCGGCTACACGGCGCTGTCGATCGCCTTCGCCACCGCGCTGGCGCTGGGCGCGCTGCTGCTGGCGCGGGCGCCCCGGCCCCCGTCCAGCGTCACCGCCGTGCCGTCCTTGCCGCTGGCATTCGGCGCGCTGCTCTCTCCCTTTCGCGATACGGCCTTTTGCTCCCTGTTCGCGGTGCTGCTGGTGAACGGCGTCGCCTCCAGCATTCCCGCCACCCTGTTCCTGTTTTTCGCCACCGACCGCCTGCAGCTGGGGCCCATGGCCGGCCTGTTTTTGATCGTGTACTTCTGCGCCGCGGCCCTGTCGATGCCCTTGTGGGTGGCGCTGGCGCGCCGTTACGGCGAAGCGCGCGCCTGGGCCGGCGCCATGGTGGCCGCCAGCGTCGTTTTTATTTGGGCCTATTTTCTGGCGGCGGGCGCCGCGTGCGGCTTCGGCGCCATCTGCGCCTTGTCCGGCCTGGCCCTGGGCGCCGACCTGGCCTTGCCGCCGGCCCTGCTGGCCGGCGTGATCCGCCAGGCGGGCCAGTCGGGGCAGGGCGAGGCGGCCTATTTCGGCGTGTGGAACTGGGGCGTGCAATTGACGCTCGCCCTGGCCGCCGGCATCGCGCTGCCCCTCTTGGCCTGGTGGGGCTATGTGCCCGGCCACGCCGAGGGCGGCGCCGTGCTGGCCGGCGCCTACGCGCTGCTGCCCTGCGCCCTCAAATCCATCGCCGCCGCCATGCTGTGGCGCGCGCCCCTGCGCAATTGCTGAACTTTTTTAAGGGATCACCATGCAACTACGCTCCTGCCTTCTCGCCCTGTCACTTTTCGCCAGCCTTGCCGGCTGCGCTTCTCCCACCGTCGAACAGTACGGGGCCGAAAAGCCGGCCCTCGACATCACCCGTTATTTCAACGGCACCCTGGACGCCCACGGCATGTTCCAGGACCGCTCCGGCGCCGTCATCAAGCGCTTCGTCGTCGTCATGCGGTGCAGCTGGCAGGGCGACACGGGCACCCTCGACGAAGACTTTACGTATGCCGACGGCAGCAAACAAAAGCGCGTCTGGACCCTGAAGAAAACCGGCGCCGACACCTTCTCCGCCACCGCGCCCGACGTCGTCGGCGCGGCCCAGGGTGTCGTCGCCGGCAATGCCCTGCGCTGGCAGTACGTGCTGGCCCAGCCGGTGGGCGACAAGGTCTACAACGTCGACATGGAAGACTGGATGTTCCTGATCGACGACAAGGTGATGTTGAACCGCACGGCCATGAGCAAGTTCGGCGTCAACCTGGGCAGCGTGACCCTGTCCTTCACCAAGCGCTGAGCGGGCCTGCCATGAGCATGAATCCCCCCATCGACAACTGGCAGGGCCGGCGCGTGTGGCTGATCGGCGCGTCCACCGGCATCGGCGCGGCCACGGCCCGGCTGCTGATCGGGCGCGGCGCCCGTGTGGCCGTGTCGGCCCGCAAGAGAGAAGCGCTGGAGGCGCTGGCACCTGGATCGAGCCAGTTGCTGGTGCTGCCCCTGGACGTGACCGACCACGCGGCGCTGCTGGCGGCGCGCGCCACCATCGTCGCAAGCTGGGGCGGCCTCGACCTGGTGCTGCTGATCGCGGGCGGCTACAACGAGATGCGCGCCGACGCCATCGACCTGGCGGCGGTGGACGCCATGATCGATCTGAACCTGCGCGCCGCCTACCTCTGCCTGGACGCCGTGGTGCCCCAACTGCTCAAGCAGGGCACGGGCGGCATCGGCCTGGTCGCCTCCGTGGCCGGCTATGGCGGCCTGCCCAAGGCGCTCGTGTACGGCCCCACCAAGGCGGCCCTGATCAACCTGACGGAAGGTCTGTATTTCGACCTGCACGATAAAGGTCTGGCGGTCTACCAGATCAATCCCGGCTTCGTCGACACCCCCCTGACCAAAAATAACGATTTCAAGATGCCGGGCCTGATGACGCCCGAAGCGGCGGCGCTGGCCATGGTGGACGGCATCGAGCGGGGCGAGTTCCACATCCACTTCCCGAAGCGCTTTACCTTCGGCCTGCGGCTGGCCCGCCTGCTGCCTTACCGCCTGTACTTCTGGCTGATCCACAAGGTGACGGGACTGTGAGCAGCGCCACCATCGACCATAGCGCGGCCCTGGCGGCCGTCGTGGCGTTTTACGCCAGCTTGAGCGAGGCGGCCTTGCCCCGCCTGGCCGCCATCTACGCCGCCGATGCCGTCTTCAAGGACCCGTTCAACGAAGTGCGCGGCATCGCGGCCATCACGGCCATCTTCCGCCACATGTACGAGCAGGTGGACGCCCCGCGCTTTGTGGTGAGCACCCGCGTGCTGCAGGGCAGCGAGGCTTTTCTGATCTGGGAATTCCACTTCCGGATACGGCGCTTTTCCGGCGCCGGGCAAGTGATCCGGGGCGCCACCCACCTGCGCTTCGACGACCAGGGCCTGGTGTGCCTGCACCGCGATTACTGGGACGCCGCCGAGGAGCTGTACGAAAAGCTGCCCCTGCTGGGCGGCGTGATGCGCTGGCTGAAGCGGCGTGCCGCCAGCCAGTGAGCACGCGTGCGATTTTTTCGACGGCGTTTAGACGCAAGGTGCCGTTAGCAGCAGGTGCGCCGCCGTGATCGGCATGAAAGCCGTGCTGACGGTGCCTGGCGAGCGCATGACGTAAAACGCCTGATCGGCCCATTCCAGGCGCCAGCCGGCCCGCTGGTAAAAGCGGTAGGCCGCCTGATTGATGCGAAACACGCGCAGGCATACGGTGCGGCCGCTTTTTGCGGCGCGCGCCACGAGCGCGGCCAGCACCGCGGCGCCGATGCCCTGCGAGCGGGCGTGCGGCGCCACGATCAGCATGCGCACATAGATGTCGTCGGGCCGCAGCTCCAGCTGTACATAGCCGCAGGTGGCGCCATCGCGCTCGATCAGATAAGTGGGATGCCTGGCGTAGGCTTGGAAGAAATCGGCGGCCTGCCAGGCCGGGTCCCAGCCCCAGATGGTCTCGATATGGCCGCGCATCGCCGCCTCATACAGCGCCCACACCGCCGCCTGGTCGCTGGCGGTGGCCAGGCGGGTGCGCAGCAGCCGGGTCAAGCGTGTTTCGCCTTCTTCGCATTGGCGCGGATCGCAGCCAGGGTGGCGCCGGGCGTGATCAGGTTGCCGTCGTAGCGCAGCTCGATCAGGGCGGGCAGCGACTTTACGCGTGTGTGTTCGAGCGCGCGCGCGAGTGCCGGCGCAAATTCGGCGGTCGTGTTCACCACTTCGCCGTGCGCGCCGTAGGCCTGGGCCAGGGCGGCGAAATCAGGATTGTGCAGGGTCGTGCCCGACACGCGGCCCGGATAATCGCGCTCCTGGTGCATGCGGATGGTGCCGAACATGCTGTTGTTGAAAACGATGATGATGACGCCCGCCTTGTACTGCACGGCGGTGGCCAGCTCCTGGCCGTTCATCATGAATTCGCCGTCGCCCGCGAAGGTGACGACGGTGCGCGCCGGGTCGACGATTTTCGCCGCCACGCCGGCTGGCACGCCATAACCCATGGCGCCGCTGGTGGGCGCCAGCTGGCTGCGCATCGGACCATACGAATAAAATCGGTGGGCCCAGGTGGCGTAGTTGCCGGCGCCGTTGGTGATGATGCTGTCGTGGGGGATGGCGGCCTGCAGCTCCTGCACCAGCTGCCACAGGTCCAGCGGCGGCCGCGGTTGCACACTGTCCTGGAAGATCGGTGGCCGCTGCTGCCAGGCCGCCAGTTCGGCGCGGCCGGCGGCGGCGCTGTCACGCCACGCGCTGGCGTCCACCGGCGCCATTGCCGCCAGCATGCCCGCTGCCTGCGGCGCGCCGCTGGCGATCATCAATTTGGCCTGGTAGACGCTGCCCAGTTCTTCGGGATCGGGGTGGATGTGCACCAGGCGCTGTTTTGGCACGGGCGCTTCGATCAGCGAATAGCCGCTGGTGGTCATCTCGCCCAGGCGGGGTCCGAACGCGATCAGCAGGTCGGCATCCTTGACGCGCGCGGCCAGCTTGGGATTGATGCCGATGCCGACGTCGCCCACGTACTGGGGGTGGGCATTGTCGAACAGGTCCTGGAAGCGGAAGGCGCAGGCCACGGGCAAGTGGTTGGCTTCGGCGAAGCGGCGCACGTCGGCGCAGGCGGCATCGGTCCAGGTGCCGCCGCCCAGCAGCAGCAAGGGGCGCCTGGCGTCGGCCAGCATCGCGCGCAGCTGTTCGATCTGGCTGGCGGCGGGGGAGGCTTGGACCGCGTGGTAGGCGCGCGTGTCGGCGACGACCGCTTGCGCGGCCAGCATGTCTTCGGGCAGGGCGAGGACGACGGGGCCGGGACGGCCGCTGGTGGCGACCTGAAACGCGCGGGCGATGTATTCCGGGATGCGCTCGGCGCGGTCGATCTGCGTGACCCACTTGGCCATCTGGCCGTACATGCGGCGGTAGTCGATTTCCTGGAAGGCTTCGCGGTCCATGAAGTCCAGGCCCACCTGGCCGATGAACAGGATCATGGGGGTGGAATCCTGGTAGGCTGTGTGCACGCCGATGGCGGCGTTGGTGGCGCCGGGGCCGCGCGTGACAAAGCAGATGCCAGGCTTGCCCGTCAGCTTGCCGTAGGCTTCGGCCATGAAGGCGGCGCCGCCCTCCTGGCGGTTGATGACGAAGTCGATGTTCGAATCGTGCAAGGCGTCCAGCACGTCCAGGTAGCTTTCGCCGGGCACGCCGAAGGCGGTATCGACGCCGTGGATGGCGAGGGCGTCGACGAGGATCTGGCCGCCGCTGCGGGAAGTTGGGGACATGTGCGCGCCTTTTAGTCTGGATAAAACGAAGCCGGGGGCCGGGGTCGGGCCATTCTAAGCGAGCGCTGGGGTAGCGGCTTTTGGAATGGCGACAGCAATTTTCAAATTCTCTACCGGGCTTGCCAAGGGATCAACAGGCAAACATATCGATTGACTAAGTCTACGGGGAGAAATTAAAGTTCCCGAAGAGCTTGTTTATTTGCGTTTTGTCGACCAAGGGTTTGTCATGAAATTAGCAGTGCCGATGCTCACCGGGGCGGCCTTCCTCACCCTTGCCAGTTTGCTGGGCGGCTGCGCCAGCCCGGCCCGGGGCGACCACATGGCGGCCACCGCCACGCCCCAGCAGCGCATGGTCATCACCCCCCTGCGCAACAACGTGGCGGTGCTGGAAGTGAGCGGCGGCCAGGCCAGCAACCGCCTGTGGGCCTCGAAAGTGGGCAATCAGGATTTTTCGCAGGCGCTGGCGATGTCCCTCAACGACGCCGGCCTGCTGGCGGTGAACGCCCCCGCGGCCCGCTACACCCTGTCGGCCCGCATGGACCGGCTCGAGCAGCCCATGACGGGCATCGACCTGACGGTGACGGCGACGATCAGTTATTCGCTCGTTGAAAAGGCCAGCGGCAGGGAGGTGTTCAGGCGGACGGAAACCGTGCCCTACACGGCCCCTTTCGGCGACACCTTCGGCGCCATGGACCGCATGCGCCTGGCCAACGAGGGCGCCGTCAAGGCGAATATCGCGACCGTGGTGGAGGATTTATTGGCCCTGCCTGTCGATGGCGGCCGGCCCCGTTCGGCCCATAACTGACCCGGTACGTTACAATGGCGCCGTGATGCAGGCCAAGACAGCCGCTGGCCGTTGCGTAATGCACGGCGGGAGGAAGGTCCGGACTCCATAGAGCAGGGTGACGGTTAACGGCCGTCCGCTGAAAGCCGCAAGGTATAAGGCGAGGAACAGGGCCACAGAGACGAGCGTATTCAGTTACGGTGAAACGCGGTAACCTCCACCTGGAGCAATCCCAAATAGGCACGCGTTGAGGCGGCTCGCGGAGCGTGCGGGTAGGGAGCTTGAGCGCCTGAGCAATCAGGCGCCTAGAGGAATGGCTGTCATAGCGCGAGCGTGCAAACGTGAGCGCCGTAACAAAATCCGGCCTACCGGCCTGCTTCACTTTTTAATTCATTGATATCGCCCTGCAGGCATGAGCGACTACATCCTCGCCCTCGACCAGGGCACCACCAGTTCGCGCGCCATCCTGTTCGACCGCGCCGGCCGCATCGCCGCCTGCGCCCAGCAGGAATTCCCCCAGCTGTTTCCCCAGCCCGGCTGGGTCGAGCACGATGCCCTCGCCATCTGGGACAGCCAGCTGGCCTGCGCCCGCCAGGTGCTGCGCGAGCACCAGGTCGCGCCAATCCAGCTGGCCGCCATCGGCATCGCCAACCAGCGAGAAACCACCGTCGTGTGGGAGCGGGCGACCGGTCAACCCATCGCCCCCGCCATCGTCTGGCAAGACCGCCGCACGGCCGACCGCTGCGGGCAGTTGCGCAGTGAAGGCCATGCTGCCCTCATCTGCGAGCGCACGGGCCTGGAACTGGACGCCTATTTTTCCGCCACCAAGCTGGCCTGGCTGTTGGATCACGTGCCCGGTGCGCGTGAAAAGGCGGAGCGGGGCGAACTGGCCTTCGGCACCATCGACAGCTGGCTCGTTTATAAACTGACGGGCCGCCACGTGACGGATGTGTCGAACGCTGCGCGCACCATGCTGATGAATATTCATACACTGGCCTGGGATGCGGAGCTGCTGGCGCTGTTCGACGTCCCGTTTAGTATGCTGCCCGAGATCGTGGCCAGCAGCGGGGCAGTCGCGCTCACCGACCCCGCATGGTTCGGCGCCCCCATCGCCGTCGCCGGCATCGCGGGCGACCAGCAGGCCGCCACCTTCGGCCAGGCCTGTTTCAAGCAGGGCATGGTGAAAAATACCTATGGCACCGGGTGCTTCATGCTGATGCACGCGGGCTCGTCTCCCGCCGTCTCGCACCACCGTCTATTAAGTACGGTGGGCTGGCAGATCGGCGGCGCCACCGATTATTTATTGGAGGGCGGCGTCTTCATGGGCGGCGCCACCATCCAGTGGCTGCGGGATGGTCTGGGTATCATCGAGCGCTCGGCCGACGTCGAGGCACTGGCCCTGTCCGTGCCCGACAACGGCGGCGTGGTGCTGGTGCCCGCCTTTGCAGGCCTGGGCGCACCCCACTGGGATCCCTACGCGCGCGGCGCCCTGCTCGGCATGACCCGCGGCAGCGGGCGGGGTCACATCGCCCGCGCCGCCCTCGAATCGATTGCCTTTCAAAGCGCCGAACTGCTGCGCGCCATGCAGCGCGACGCCGCCTGCGCCATCGTCGAAGTGCGGGCCGACGGCGGCGCCGCCCGCAATGATTTGTTGATGCAGTTCCAGGCCGACCTGCTGGGCGTGGCGGTGGTGCGGCCCCAGGTCACGGAAACGACGGCGCTGGGCGCGGCCTGGCTGGCGGGGCTGGCCGTGGGATTCTGGTCGGGCCAGGATGAATTGAACGCCCAGTGGCGGGCCGAGCGGCGCTTCGAGCCGGCCATGCTTGATGAGCGCCGCGATGAACTCATGGCGCACTGGTCAGAGGCGGTCGCGCGCGCCCGAGGCTGGCAAAATCGGCGATAATAATGCGCCCCGGCGGGCTGTCCGGCCCGCTGAACCCATCCATTCTGCTCAAAACAGCGCCTGCTGCTTTTTGTTGCAGATATTGAACTACGGATATTTATTTTTCGCCATCTTCGATGCCTTATCTCTCTATTCACAGATGAGATGGCACATTAAGGCTCTTCCATAAGTGCCTAATTTATCGACCTTTTTTTTCGAGCTACTTTCTCCGGGAAGTGCGCTAAGTCCTTGACTTCATTAGCAAAATTCCCATTTTCGTGAAGAAAATCGCTTGACCCTGCTCGGACCATCCTCTAAAGTGGGTGAACGTGTGGAAAAGTGTAGTTTTGTGGGAGAAAAAATGCTCCCCGACGCGCAAACTAACGATTACCCAACTTAACGATCAGGCAAAAACACCGTGTTTCAAGGCGCGTCCGCAATCAACCTCGATGCAAAAGGCAGGATGGCTATTCCTGCCAAGCATCGTGACGCGCTTGCGGTCCAGTGCGAAGGCCGCCTCACGCTTACCCGCCATCCCCATGGCTGCCTGCTGTTCTTCCCCCGCCCCGTGTGGGAAACCCACCGCGAACAAATTGCCGCCTGGCCCATGTCGGCCCGCGCCTGGCAACGCATCTTCCTGGGCAATGCCTGCGACGTCGAGATGGACTCGGCCGGCCGCATCCTGATTGCTCCCGAGCTGCGCAACGGCGTGGGCCTGAGCAAGGACGTCATGCTGCTCGGCATGGGTTCACATTTTGAAATCTGGGACGCCGCCAAGCTGGCCGCGGACGAAGAGGAAGCCGTGGCCGGTGGGATGCCCGATGTTCTTTCCAATTTTTCTTTCTAAGGCGCCGCAATGACTGAGGTTTCGGTGCCGATGGGGCTGGAGTTCAAGCACCTGACTGTATTGCTGGACGAGGCGGTGGACGGCCTCGACCTGGCGGGCGCGCGCGCCAACGGCATCTATATTGACGGCACCTTCGGCCGCGGCGGCCACAGCCGCCTGATCCTGTCCCGCCTGGGAGACAAGGGCCGCCTGATCGGCTTCGACAAGGACCTGCAGGCCATCGCCACCGCCCGCGAGATCGCCGACCCCCGTTTCACCATCGTGCACGACAGCTTCGCCAGCATGCAGACGGCCCTGGCCGGCCTCGGCTTGCAGCAAGTGGACGGCATCCTGCTCGACCTGGGCATTTCCTCGCCCCAGGTGGACGACGCCGCCCGCGGCTTTTCATTCCGCAATGACGGTCCCCTCGACATGCGCATGGACATCACGCGCGGCATGTCGGCGGCCGACTGGCTGGCCACCGAAACCGAACAACAACTTGAAAAGGTCATACGGGAATATGGGGAAGAACGGTTTGCTTTTCAGATTGCAAAGGCGATTGTTGCTCGCCGGGCAGTCGAACCAATTTCAAGCACACGACAGCTTGCCAGCCTCGTGGCAGGCGCGGTCAAGACTCGGGAAAAGGGCAAGGATCCGGCCACCCGTACCTTTCAGGCTATCCGGATTTTCATCAATCAAGAGCTTGAAGACCTCGCGGCAGGCCTGAACGCGGCCTTTGCCATGCTGGCGCCGGGCGCGCGCATGTCGGTGATCAGTTTTCATTCGCTGGAAGACCGCATCGTCAAGCAGTTCTTCGCCTCCAAAGTAAAACTGGAGCAGCCGGACCGGCGCCTGCCGATCCGCGCCGTCGACCTGCCGCAGCCCCTGATGAAACTGGTCGCCAAGATCAAGCCCTCCGACGCCGAAGTGGCCGCCAACCCGCGCGCCCGCTCCGCCGTGCTGCGCGTGGCCGAGCGCCTGTCGACGCCCCAGGGAAGCGCGGCATGAGCGGCAAGATCAACCTCGTGCTGGCGGCCCTCCTGGTGGCCTGCGCGCTGTCGGTGGTGAAGGCCCAGTACATCGCGCGGCATTTGTTCATCGACCTGGAAGCCCTGCAGCAGCAGGCGCGCCAGCTCGACATCGACTGGGCCCAGCTGCAGCTGGACCAGTCGACCCTGGGCAAAAACGCCCGCATCGAACAGATCGCCCGCACCGACTTGAACATGACGCCGCTGACGCCCGCGCGCACCCAGTATCTGACGGAAGGGGCCAAATGAAGCGGGCCGGCGAGAACAAGAAGGGCGAGCGCGTGGCGGCATCCAAGGGGGTGAAGTTTTCCACCAGCCCCCTGCTGGCCGTGCGCCTGCCGTCGTGGCGCTCGCGCGTCGTGCTGTTCGTGCTGTTCACCGCCTTCGTCGCCCTGGCCGGACGGGCCCTGTGGCTGCAGGCCGTGTCGCGCCAGTTCCTGCAAAAGCAGGGCGCCAGCCGCTACGAGCGCACCCTGGAGCTGCCCGCCACGCGCGGCAAGATCATGGACCGCAACGGCCAGGTGCTGGCCTCCTCGATCCCCGTCAAGGCCGTGTGGGCCATCCCCGACGACGTGCTGGCCGAGCCGCCTGAAAAACTGAAGAAGCTCGCGGCCCTGCTGGAGATGAGCGAAGCAGAGCTGCGCAAGAAACTGGACTCCGACCGCACCTTCGTCTACCTGAAACGCCAGGTGGAGATGGACGTCATCGACAAGATCAACAAGCTCGATATCGATGGCCTGGACACCCGCAAGGAATACAAGCGCTTCTATCCCCAGGGCGAAGTGATGACCCATATGGTCGGCTTCACCAATGTGGAAGACGTGGGCCAGGAGAGCATGGAACTGGCCCAGCAAAAAACGCTCGTCGGCGCCACCGGCAGCCGCAAGGTGATCAAGGACCGCCTGGGCCACATCGTCGAAGACGTGGGCCTGTCGAAGGAGCCCCACGACGGCAAGGACCTGACCCTGTCGGTCGACAGCAAGCTGCAGTACATCGCGTTTACCTCCATCAAAGAGGCGGTGGAAAAATTCCACGCCAAGGCCGGCGCCGCCGTGGTGCTGGACGTGCACACGGGAGAAGTGCTGGCGCTGGCGAACTGGCCGACGTATAACCCCAACGACCGCACCAAGCTGACGGGCGAGCAGCTCCGTAACCGCGTCATCACCGACACCTTCGAACCCGGTTCGACCCTGAAGCCGTTCACGGTGGCGCTGGCGCTTGACACCAACCGCGTCAAACCGACGACCATGTTCGACACCACCCTGTCGGGCCGCTACGTGGTGGGCGACCGCACCATCCGCGACACCCACGCGCACGGCATGATCGACGTTTCCACCATCATCCAGAAGTCCTCGAACATCGGCGTCTCCAAAATAGCGCTGGCCATGCCGCCCCAGGAGATGTGGGAGATGTTCACCAAGTCCGGCTTCGGCCAGGCGCCCCGCTTCGGCTTTCCCGGCGCGGTGGCGGGCCGGGTGCGTCCCTACAAATCCTGGCGTCCCGTCGAGCAGGCCAACATGAGCTTCGGCCAGGGCATTTCCGTGTCGCTCTTGCAGCTGGCCCGTTCCTATCTGATCTTCGCGCGCGACGGCGACATCATTCCCTTGTCGTTCCAGAAGGTGACGGAAAAGCCCGTGGGCCAGCAGGTCATCTCTCCGAAGACGGCCGCGGAAGTGCGCGCCATGCTGGAAACCGTGGTGCTCCCCGGCGGCACCGCCACGCAAGCGCAAGTACCCGGCTACCGCGTGGGCGGCAAGACGGGCACCGCCCAGAAGGTCATCAACGGGCGCTACTCGCAGAGCCACTATATCGGCTCGTTTGCCGGCATCGCCCCCATGTCCAATCCCCGTTTCGTCATTGCCGTGATGGTCGACGATCCCACCGGCCCCATCCACACGGGCGGCGGCGTGGCCGCGCCCACCTTCGCGGCCCTGGCCGCCAACGCCCTGCGCGCAGCGAATGTGTCACCCGATTCGACGGTGACTGAAATCATTCATGCCGAACCCGCGCAGGAGGAGAATTGATGGCCCAGTTGAAGATCGCCGACACCGTCCAATGGATCGCCGCCACCGCGCCGGGTGCCGCGCTGGCCTCCGATTCGCGCCGCGTGCAGCCTGGCGGCGTGTTCTTTGCCTATCCCGGCGACGCCGGCGACGGCCGCACTTTTATTCAAGCCGCGATCGGGCAGGGCGCCGCCGCCGTCATCTACGATCCGCGCGGTTTCGAGTGGAACGCCGCGTGGAGCGTGCCCCACCTGGCCGTCGACAATCTGAAGGCCCAGGCGGGCGCGATCGCCCACGCCGTGCACGGCCAGCCCGACAGCGCCATGTTCAGCGTCGGCGTCACCGGCACCAACGGCAAGACCTCGATCGCCATCTGGCTGGGCCAGGCCCTGGCGCGCCTGGGCGAAACGGCCGCCGTCATTGGTACCTTGGGCGTGGGCCTGTTCAAGGGCCGCGCCGCCCCCGAGTTCGACGTCACCGGCTACACCACGCCGGATGCCGTGCTGCTGGCTGAAAAACTCAAGGGCGCGCGCGACGCCGGCGCCACCGCGCTGGCCATCGAAGTGTCGTCCATCGGCCTGGTGCAGGGCCGCACGCTCGGCATGCATTTCGACGTTGCCGTGTTCACCAACCTGACCCGCGACCACCTCGATTTTCATGGCGATATGGCCAGTTACGAGGCCGCGAAAATCAAGCTGTTCGACTGGCCCGGGCTGCGATCGGCATTGATCAACCTGGACGATCCGGCCGGCCTGCGCCTGGTCGAGTACGTGCGCGCCACCCGTCCCGAAGTCGCCGTCACCGGCTACACCTTGCAGGAACGCGCCCCCATCGACGGCATCGCCATGCTGCGCGCCTCGCAGCTGCGCAGCCGCAATGCGGGCACGGAATTCCACCTCGATTCGCCTGCCGGCGCCGCCACCGTCAAGACGGCCCTGGTGGGCCACTTCAACGTCAGCAATGCCCTGGCCGTGCTGGGCGTGCTGCTGGCCCGGGGCTGTGCCCTGCGCGCCAGCGTGGACGCCATCGAAGCCCTGACCCCGGCGCCGGGCCGCATGGAGCAGGTGGGCGGGCAGCTCGGTGGCCAGGACGGCCCCATGGTCGTCATCGATTACGCCCACACCCCCGACGCCCTGGAAAAGACCCTGGAAGCGTTAAAACAGGTGGCGCAGGAGCGAGGCGGAGAACTGTGGTGCGTGTTCGGCTGCGGCGGCGACCGCGATCCCGGCAAGCGCCCCCAGATGGGCGCCATCGCCCAGGTGGCCGAACACGTCTTCGTCACCAGCGACAATCCCCGCAGCGAAGAGCCGGGCGCCATCATCGCCGACATCGTCGCCGGCATGGATGTGAACCGTCCCGGCACCAGCATGCAAGCGATCGAAGACCGCGCCGCCGCCATCCTGCTGGCCATCAAGCAGGCCGCCAAACGGGACGTGATCCTGCTGGCCGGGAAAGGCCACGAGGCCTACCAGGAAATCAAGGGCCGCAAGATGGTGTTTTCCGATGCCGACCACGCTTCCCTGGCGCTGGCTGCGCGCGCAACCATGATGAGGCCATGATGGAAACGATGATGCACGCATCGCTCGCCCAGCTGATCGCCCACATGCCCGGCGCGCGCATGACCCGCAACGCCGAATTTGCGGGCGTGTCCACCGACAGCCGCACTTTGGCGCCGGGCCAGCTGTTCGTCGCCCTGCGCGGCGAGCAGTTCGACGGCCACGATTTCCTGCCGACCGTGGCGGAACAGGGGGCCGCAGTTCCCATTCCTGTCGTGGCTGAACAGCTGCCCGCCGGCTGGACCGGTCCCGCCATCATCGTGCCCAACACCCTGACCGCGCTGGGCCACATCGGCAATTACTGGCGCAGCAAATTTGGCATCCCCGTCATCGGCGTCACCGGCAGCAATGGCAAGACCACGGTCAAGGAAATGATCGCCGCCATCCTGGCCGCTGCATACGGCGAAGAGGGCCGCCTGGCCACGCGGGGCAATCTGAATAACGAGATCGGCGTGCCGCTCACCCTGATGCGCCTGAATGGCGACCACCAGGCGGCTGTGATCGAGATGGGCATGAACCATCCCGGAGAGATCGCCCGCCTGGCGGCGATTGCCGCGCCCACCGTCGCGATGGTCAACAACGCCCAGCGCGAACACCAGGAATTCATGCACACGGTGGAAGCGGTGGCCCGCGAGAATGGCGCCGTGCTGGCGGCCCTGCCGGCCAGCGGCGCCGCCATCTACCCCGCCGACGATGTCTATACACCGCTGTGGGCCCAGCTGGCGGGCGCGCGCCGCACCATCACCTTCGGCTTGAATGACGCGGCTGACGTGAGCTGCATCCACACCGAGAGCACTTTTGGCAGCGAGCTCCAAGTGACTGCCCGCATCGACGGCGTGGCGCGCACCTTTGCCATCAGCCTGGCCGCGGCGGGCCTGCACAATGTAAGAAATGCCCTGGCGGCGATTGCCTGCACTTTGGCGGCCGGCGTGGCCGTGGAGTCCGTGGTGGCCGGCCTTGAAGCTTTCGCGCCCGTCAGCGGACGCCTGCAAAAGAAGCAGGGCGTCAATGGCGTCACCGTCATCGACGACAGCTACAACGCCAATCCCGACTCCGTGCGGGCGGCCATCGACGTGTTGAAAAACGCCAGTGCCCCCCGCGTCCTCGTGTTGGGCGATATGGGCGAGGTGGGCACGCAGGGCCGCCAGTTCCACGAAGAGATCGCCCACTACGCCGCTGCCGCGGGCATCGAGCACGTGCTGGTGACGGGCGAGCTGGCGGCGCACATGGCCGGCATCGGCCGCACCGAACATTTTGTACAGTTTGACGAATTATTGGCAGCACTGGTTTCAAGGCTGGGCAGCAAATCTGACGCGACTGTGTTGGTAAAGGGCTCGCGTTTCATGAGGATGGAACGTGTGGTCCGGCACCTGACTGGAACACAATCACCTGGCAAGGAAGCCCACTAATATGCTGCTCTGGCTCGCACAATTTTTTCAACAGGACCTGGGTCCCCTGCGGATCTTCAACTTCATCACCTTCCGTGCGGTGTTCGCCACCATCACGGCGGTGGTGATCGGCCTGGGCGCCGGACCCGCCGTCATCGCCTGGCTGACCCGCATGAAAGTGGGCCAGGCGGTGCGCACCTACGGTCCCGAAACCCACCTGGCCAAGCACGGCACGCCCACCATGGGCGGCGTGTTGATCCTGATTGCCATCGGCGTATCGACCCTGCTGTGGTGCGATTTCTCCAACCGCCTGATCTGGCCCGTGCTGGTCGTCACGCTGGGCTTCGGCGCGGTCGGCTGGGCCGACGACTACCGCAAGGTGGTCTACAAGGACCCCGAGGGCATGCGCTCGGCAGAAAAATACTTCTGGATGTCGCTGATCGGCGTGGCCGCGGCCTTGTATCTCGCCTTCTCGGTGTCGGCCCCGACCCCGATCAAGGTGTGGGAGCTGTTCTATGCGTGGGTGCGCTCGGGCTTTTCGATGTCGCTGCCGCCCAAGGCCGACCTGATCGTCCCCTTTGTCAAAACCATCAGCTACCCGCTGGGCGTGTGGGGTTTTATCGCCTTGACCTACTGCGTCATCGTCGGCACCAGCAATGCGGTGAATTTTACGGACGGTCTGGATGGTCTGGCCATCATGCCGACCGTGATGGTGGGGACGGCCCTGGGCCTGTTCGCCTATCTGACCGGTTCCGCCACTTATTCCCGCTACCTGTTCATTCCCCACATTCCCGGCGCCGGTGAACTGCTGATTTTCTGCGGCGCGATGGCCGGTGCCGGCCTGGCCTTCCTCTGGTATAACGCCCACCCGGCCCAGATGTTCATGGGCGACGTCGGCGCCCTGGCCCTGGGCGGCGCGCTGGGCACCATTGCCGTCATCGTGCGCCAGGAGATCGTCCTGTTCATCATGGGCGGCGTGTTTGTCGCCGAAACGCTGTCCGTCATCATCCAGGTGTCCTGGTTCAAATTCACCAAGAAGCGTTATGGCACGGGACGCCGCGTGTTCCGCATGGCGCCCCTGCACCACCATTTCGAACAACTGGGCATGAAAGAGACCAAGGTCGTCGTGCGCTTCTGGATCGTCACCATGATGCTGGTGCTGGTCGGCCTGTCTTCCCTCAAATTGCGCTGATCCCATGACGATGCATTCCACCTACGCCGGCAAGCACGCCCTGGTCCTCGGACTGGGTGAGTCGGGCCTGGCCATGGCCAAGTGGCTGGCCTTCTGCGGCGCCGCCGTGCGCGTGGCCGACACCCGCACCGAGCCGCAGCGCCTGCAGGCCCTGCGCGTGGCCATCCCCGGCGTGGAATTCATCTGCGGTGATTTCAACGAGGCCCTGCTCGAAGGCGTCGACTTCGTCACCCTCAGCCCAGGTCTCGCGCCCCAGCGCGAACTGAAAACCATCGTGCCGGCCGCGCGCGCGCGTGGCATCGACGTGTGGGGCGAGATCGAACTGTTCGCCCAGGCCCTGGCCCAGCTGAAGGCGCAGCAGGGCTACGCGCCGAAAATGATCGCCATCACGGGCACCAACGGCAAGACCACCGTCACCAGCCTGGTGGGCCTGTTGTGCGAGCGCGCCGGCTTGAGTGTGCGCCTGGCCGGTAACATCAGCCCTGCCGCGCTGGATGTGCTGCTGGCCGACCTGCAGGCAGGCAGCCTGCCCCAGTGCTGGGTGCTCGAGCTGTCCAGCTTCCAGCTGCATTCGACGTACACCTTGTCGCCCGATGCGGCCACGGTGCTCAACCTGACGCAAGACCATCTGGACTGGCATGGCGACATGGCCAGCTACGGCGCCGACAAGGCCCGCATCTTTGGCGCCAATACGGTGCGGGTGCTCAACCGCGACGACCCCGTGGTGCTGGACATGGCGATCACCGCGCCCGGCATCGACACGGTGCTGTTTTCCGCCAATCCGCCTACGGCAGCCGGCAACTTCGGCCTCGTCAACGAGCGTGGCGTGCTGTGGCTGGCCCAGGCCAGCGCGGGCGAAGAGATCGAGAAAAAGCGCAAAAAGGACGTGGCCGAACCGGTCGAAGTGATCGTCACCCGCCTGATGCCGGCCGACGCCCTGCACATCCGCGGCGTGCACAACGCCACCAACGCGCTCGCCGCCCTGGCCCTGTGCCGCGCCATCGGCCTGCCGCTGGCGCCCCTGCTGCACGGCCTGCGCGAATACCGGGGCGAGCCGCACCGGGTCGAACTGGTGGCCAATATCGGCGAGGTCGATTACTACGACGACAGCAAGGGCACCAATGTGGGCGCCACCGTGGCCGCCCTGGTCGGCCTTGGCAAAGCCTTCCCCGGCGCCGAACAAAAAATCGTGCTGATCGCCGGCGGCGACGGCAAGGGCCAGGATTTTTCGCCCCTGGCTGCTCCCTGCGCCGACTACGTGCGCGCCGTGGTGCTGATCGGGCGCGACGCGCCCCAGCTGCGCCTGGCCCTTGAGCCTTCCGGCGTCGAGCTGTCCGACTGCCGCACCTTGCCCGAGGCCGTGCAGCGCGCGGCCGGCCTGGCGCGCCCTGGCGACTGCGTGCTGCTCTCGCCCGCCTGCGCCAGCCTTGACATGTTCAACAATTACGCCCACCGCGCCCAGGTCTTCATCGACGCCGTGCGCGAACTGGCGCTGGCGCGGGGGCAGGATCTCTGATGGCCTTCCAGCTCCCCTTCAAATTTTCCGGTTCGTCCAGCGATGCCCTCATCGCGGCGCGCGCACGGCCGTCGAAAATGATGGAGTACGACCAGCCCCTGGTCTGGGTGACCCTGCTGTTGATGCTGTTCGGGATGGTGATGGTGTATTCCGCCTCGATCTCCCTGCCCGATTCGCCCAAGTTCGCCGCCTACAAGAACACCTACTTTTTGCAGCGCCAGGCCATCTTCATCGCCGTGTCCCTGGTCGGCGGCCTGTTTGCCTTCCGCGTCAAGATCGAGACCTGGCAAAAGGCGGCGCCTTATCTGTTCGGCGTGACCCTGATCATGCTGATGCTGGTGTTCGTGCCGGGCCTGGGCGTGACGGTCAACGGCGGCAAGCGCTGGATCAAGCTGGTGGTGTTCAATGCGCAGCCGTCTGAAATCATGAAGGTGGTCGCCGTGCTGTACGCGGCCGACTACACGGTGAGGAAGCAGGAATACATGCACAAGCTGACCAAGGGCTTTTTGCCCATGGCCGGCGCGATCGGCCTGGTCGGCCTGCTGCTGCTGATGGAGCCGGACCTGGGCGCTTTCGGTGTGATCGTCTGCATCGCCATGGGCATCCTGTTCCTGGGCGGGATCAACGCCATCTGGTTCGGCGGCATCGGCGCGCTGCTGGTGGTGATTTTCTCGACCATCATCGCCCTGTCGCCGTTCCGCCGCGCGCGCATGTTCGCCTACCTGGATCCCTGGCAGGAAGACAATGCCCTGAACAAGGCCTACCAGCTGACCCACTCCCTGATCGCCTTCGGGCGCGGCGAGATTTTCGGCGTGGGCCTGGGCGGCAGCGTGGAAAAGCTGCACTACCTGCCGGAAGCGCACACGGACTTTTTGCTGGCCGTGATCGGCGAAGAACTGGGCCTGGCCGGCGTGCTGGTCACCATCGCCCTGTTTTACTGGATGGTCAAGCGCGCTTTCGACATCGGCCGCCAGGCCATCGCCATCGACCAGACCTTCGCGGGTCTCGCCGCCAAGGGCATCGGCATCTGGATCGGCGTGCAGTGCTTCATCAATATGGGTGTGAACCTGGGCCTGCTGCCCACCAAGGGCCTCACGCTTCCCCTCATGAGCTATGGCGGGACGGGCGTTTTCATCAACTGCATCGGCCTGGCCATCCTGCTGCGCATCGATTACGAAAACCGCGTGTTGATGCGGGGAGGGCGGCCATGAAGCGCCTGATGATCATGGCAGCCGGCACGGGCGGCCACATCTTCCCCGGCATCGCCATCGCGCAGACGATGAAGGAGCGGGGCTGGGAAGTGAGCTGGCTGGGTACCGCGACGGGAATGGAGCAGGAGCTGGTGCCGAAGGCGGGCATCGCCATGGACGCCATCGATTTTACGGGCATGCGCGGCAAGGGCCTGCAGCACACCCTGTCGGGCGCCTTCAAACTGACGGCCAGTTTCGCCACCTGCCTGCGTATTCTCGCGCGCCGCAAGCCCTCGGTGGTGCTGGGCATGGGCGGCTACGTCTGCGTGCCGGGCGGCCTGATGGCGCGCCTGCGCGGCGTGCCGCTCGCGCTGGTCAACGCCGATGCGGCCCTGCTGTTGTCGAACAAGACCCTTGCGCCACTGGCCCAGCGGGTGCTGTTCGGCTTTCCCGCCGATTTCGGCCGCGCCGCCGGCAAGGCCTCGGTCACCGGCAACCCGGTGCGCCAGGCCATCCTCGACATCACTGCGCCCGACACCCGTTTCAATGGCCGTGAAGGCCCCTTGCGCATCCTGGTGGTGGGCGGCAGCCTGGGCGCCAAGGTGCTCAACGACGCCGTGCCGGCCGCGCTGGCAACCATCGCGGCCGACCTGCGGCCCATCGTGACCCACCAGTCGGGCAAGAAGAATATCGACGCCCTGCGCAAGGCCTATGCGGACAACGGGGTCGAAGCGACCGTGGTCGATTTTATCGACGACATGGCGAGCGCCTATGCGGGCGCCGACCTGGTAATCTGCCGCGCCGGCGCCATCACCGTGTCGGAGCTGACGGCGGCCGGCGTGGCCAGCGTGCTGATTCCCTTCGTCGCCGCCACCACCGGCCACCAGGTTGACAACGCCCGCTGGATGGCGGCCCAGGGCGCGGCCATTCACCTGCCGCAAGGCGAATTGAATGCATCCCGGCTGGGCGCCATGCTGGCGGCCTTGAGCCGGGGCGAATGCCGCGACATGGCGCTGGCGGCGCGCGCGGTGGGCCGGCGCGACGCCAATGGGGCGATCGCTGACATCCTCGAACAACTGAGCACACAATGAAACACAAGATCAAGAATATTCACTTCGTCGGCATTGGCGGCAGCGGCATGAGCGGCATCGCCGAGGTGCTGGTTAACCTGGGCTACCAGGTGTCCGGCTCTGACCTGGGCAGCAACGCCGCCACCGTGCGCTTATCAAGCCTGGGCGCGCGCGTCACCGTCGGCCACGACGCCGCCAACGTGGCGGGCGCCGACGTCGTCGTCACCTCCACCGCCGTCAACGAAGCCAATCCCGAAGTGGTGGCCGCCCGCGCAGCCATGATCCCCATCGTCCCCCGCGCCATCATGCTGGGCGAATTGATGCGCCTGAAACGGGGCATTGCCATTGCCGGCACCCACGGCAAGACCACCACCACCAGCCTGGTGGCCTCGGTGCTGGCCGAAGGGGGCATCGACCCCACCTTCGTCATCGGCGGCAAGCTGACCAGCGCGGGCGCCAACGCCAAACTGGGCACGGGCGACTACATCGTGGTGGAAGCGGATGAATCGGACGCTTCGTTTTTGAACCTGGCCCCCATGATCGAGGTGATCACGAACATCGACGCCGATCACATGGAAACCTACGAGCACGATTTCGACAAGCTCAAGATGGCCTTCGTCCACTTCACGCACCGCCTGCCGTTTTACGGCCGCGCCATGCTGTGCATCGACGATGAACACGTGCGCGCCATCCTGCCCCACGTGACCAAGCCCGTCACCACCTACGGCTTCTCGCCGCTGGCCCAGGTGCGCGCCGTGAACGCCCGCGCGGTGGGACTGACCATGCATTTCACCGTCATCCAGGACGGCTACCCGGACACGGATTTCATCTTGAACCAGCCCGGCATGCACAATGTGCAGAACGCCTGTTCGGCCATCGCCATCGCCCGCGAAATCGGCATCGAGGACGCCGCCACCCAGCGGGGCCTGGAACAGTTCAACGGCGTGGGCCGCCGCTTTACCCGCTACGGTGACATCGCCATTCCCGCCGAAGCGGGCGGCGGCAGCTTTACCCTGGTCGACGACTTCGGCCACCACCCGCTGGAGACGGAAGTGACCCTGGCTGCCGCCCGCGGCGCGTATCCGGGCCGCCGCCTGGTGCTGGCGTTCCAGCCGCACCGCTTCAGCCGCACCCGCGACCTGTTCGAGGATTTCGTCAAGGTGCTGTCCACCCCCGACGTGCTGCTGCTGGCCGATGTGTATGCGGCCGGCGAAGCGCCGATTGCGGCGGCGGACGGCCGCGCCCTGGCGCGCGCCCTGCGCGTGGGCGGCAAGATCGAGCCGATTTTCGTCGAGTCGATCAACGACATGCCGGCCGCGATCATGAATGCGGTGCGCGACGGCGACGTCGTCATGACCATGGGCGCCGGCTCGATTTCCGGCGTGCCCGCCAAACTGACCGCCACGAAAGGATCCGTATGAGCGCCATCGACATCAAAGGTTTGGGCAAGGTCGGCGTGCTGTTTGGCGGCCGCTCCGCCGAGCGAGACATCTCCATCCTGTCCGGCACCGGTGTATTGAAAGCCCTGCACAGTCACGGCGTCGACGCCCACGGTTTCGATCCGGCCGAGCGCAGCCTGGCCGAACTGGCCGCCGAAAAATTCGACCGCGTCTTCATCGCCCTGCACGGCCGCTTCGGCGAAGACGGCAGCCTGCAAGGCGCGCTGGAACAGCTGGGCATTCCCTACACGGGTTCCGGCGTGATGGCCAGCGCCGTCGCGATGGACAAGATCGCCACCAAGATGATGTGGCTGCAAAAAGGTTTGAGGACGCCCAACTACGTGGAGATCGCCCAGGGCGACGACCTGGCGCAGACCGTGCAGACGCTCGGCCTGCCCCTGATCGTCAAGCCGCCCCACGAGGGTTCGACCATCGGCATCACCAAGGTGGCCTCCGCGGACGCCATGCAGGCCGCGGTCGACGTGGCGATGGGGTTTGACGAGGTGGTGCTGGCCGAGCAGTTCATCACGGGCCGCGAATTCACCGTCGCCATTCTCGGCAAGGGCAAGGACGCGCGCGCGCTGCCCATCTGCGAGATCGTCGCCCCGCAAGGCAATTACGACTACCAGAACAAATATTTTACGGACGACGTGCAGTACTTCTGCCCGGCCGATCTGCCGGCCGACCTGACGGCGGAGATGCAGCGCCTGGCGCTGGCCGGCTACCGCGCCGTCGGCTGCGAGGGCTGGGGACGGGTCGACTTCCTGCTGCGCGTCTCGGATAACACGCCCTTCCTGATCGAGGTGAACACCTCGCCCGGCATGACGGGCCACTCGCTGGTGCCGATGGCGGCGCGTGCGCTGGGCATCAGCTATGAAGACCTGTGCCTGGAAATCGTGGCCGGCGCTTCCCTCAAACTGCACAAAGGCCAGGGACAATAAATCATGTGGCAAGACGTCCGCGCCCTCAACGCAACCGCCAACGGCCTGATCGCCCTGGTGGTGCTGGCGCTCGTCGCCAGCGGCGTGTGGTGGGTGTCGCAGCGGCCCATGTTCACGCTGCGCAGCGTGCGGGTCGAGAGCATGTACGACATCGAACTGAAACGGGTCAACGAACTGACCCTGCGCGCCGGCGTGATCGGCAAATTCAAGGGCAATTTTTTCACGACCAACCTGGAGCAGGTGCGTACCGCCTTCGAATCCGTGCCCTGGGTACGGCGCGCCACCGTGCGCCGCGAGTGGCCCGACCAGCTGATCGTGGCGATCGAAGAGCACGAGCCGCTGGGCACGTGGGGCGAGGACGGCCGCCTGCTGTCGGTGAAGGGCGATGTGTTCACCGCCAACCTGGCCGAAGCGGACGACGAGCATCCGCTGCCCCAGTTCGAAGGACCGGAGGGCAGCGAGAAGGACGTGCTGGCCCGTTTCGCCCAGCTGCGCAGCTGGTTCGCGCCCGTCAAGCTGACTCCGGAAGCCTTGAGTCTGTCGAGCCGTTATGCCTGGACGGTCAAGCTGGACAACGGCATGCAGGTGGCGCTGGGCCGCGAGCAGGATCACGACACCATGCGCGAGCGCGTGCAGCGCCTGGTAAAAATTTACCCCCAGCTGGCGGCCCGCGTGCCTGACATCGAGACCATCGACATGCGTTACCAGAACGGCCTGGCGCTGGCGGCGGCCAGCGTCAAGATCGGCAAGGACGGCAAGCTGGTGGCCAAGCCAGCGCTCAACGCCAGCAAAAACAAGAATACCCAAACAAGCAGTAAAGCCAACAACACCACCCGAGCAAGCACCCAGCACTAGGCCATAAAAATGACAAAAGACGCTAAAAACCTGATCGTCGGACTCGACATCGGCACCTCGAAAGTGGTGGCGGTGGTCGCGGAAGTGATGTCCGACGGCCGCCACGAGGTCATCGGCCTCGGCCAGCACGAGTCGCGCGGCCTGAAAAAAGGCGTGGTGGTGAACATCGAGGCGACGGTCGAATCGATCCAGCGCGCGCTGGAAGAAGCCGAGCTGATGGCCGACTGCAAAATCCGCAACGTCTATGCGGGCATCGCGGGCAGCCATATCCGCTCCTTCAATTCGAGCGGCATGGTGGCGATCAAGGACAAGGAAGTCACCGCCACCGACGTGGCGCGCGTGATCGAGACGGCCAAGGCGGTCAACATCCCGACCGACCAGCAGCTGCTGCACACGGTGCCGCAGGAATTCATCGTCGACAGCCAGGAAGACGTGCGGGAACCCATCGGCATGAGCGGCATCCGCCTGGAAGTGCGGGTGCACATCGTCACCGGCGCCGTGTCGGCGGTGCAGAACATCGTCAAGTGCGTGCGCCGCTGCGGCCTGGAAGTGTCGGACCTGATCCTGCAGCCGATGGCATCGGCCGATGCGGTATTGACGCCCGATGAAAAGGAACTGGGCGTCGTCTTGATCGACATCGGCGGCGGCACCACCGACATCGCCGTATTTTCAGATGGGGCGATCCGCCACACCGCCGTGATCCCCATCGCGGGCGACCAGATCACCAACGACGTGGCGATGGCGCTGCGTACGCCCACCTCGGAAGCGGAAGAAATCAAGATCCGCTACGGCGTGGCCAAGCAGGTGCTGGCCGATCCGGGCGAGCAGCTGGAAGTGCCGGGCCTGGGCGACCGCGGTCCGCGCACCCTGTCGCGCCAGGCGCTGGCCGCCGTGATCGAGCCGCGCGTGGAAGAGTTGTTCGCCATGGTGCACCAGGTGGTGCGCGATTCCGGCTACGAAGGCGTGCTCTCGTCGGGCATCGTGCTCACGGGCGGCACCGCCATCATGCCGGGCATGGTGGAGATGGCAGAAGATATTTTCCTGAAGCCGGCCAGGCTGGGCACCCCAGATTACCGGGGCCAGCTGGCCGACGTGGTGCGCAGCCCCCGGTACGCAACGGTACTGGGCCTGCTGCTGGAAGCGAAAAAGCAGTACCTGCGCGGCCACATCGTGACGCGCCAGGACGGCTCGGTGAAGGCGGTATGGCAGCGCATGAAAGAGTGGTTTTTGGGGAATTTTTAAAAGGGTGTTGGCAAAGCAGTGGCAGGGCGGGGCAGGGGCAGCAAATCAGAATTGGCAGTACCGGGTAAATAATTTAAACTTTTTATATTAACTGAAGACGCGGTTTTCAATCTCCAGGTTTCATCCAACAGCGTGAGTCCTGGCGCTTGAAAACGGCACTTGATTAGGAGTTTCATCATGGAGTTCGATATGGTCGACAATGCAGCACTGGGTACCGTCATCAAGGTCGTGGGCGTCGGTGGCGCCGGCGGTAACGCGGTTCAGCACATGATCAACAAGGGCGTCAGCGGCGTGGAATTCATCGCGGCGAACACGGACGCGCAGGCATTGGCCGTCTCCAGCGCCAACAACATCATCCAGATCGGCGACTCGGGCCTGGGCGCCGGCATGAAGCCGTCCGTCGGCCGCCAGCTGGCCGAGGAATCGCGCACCCGCATCGAAGACTCGCTGCGCGGCGCGCACATGGTCTTCATCGCAGCCGGCATGGGGGGCGGCACCGGCACCGGCGCCGCGCCCATCGTCGCTGAAATCGCCAAGCAGCAGGGTGCCCTGACGGTGGCCGTGGTCTCCAAGCCGTTCTCGTACGAAGGCCAGAAGTGCATGGACATTGCCGAGGAAGGCCTGGAAGAGTTGAGCAAGCACGTCGACTCGCTGATCATCATCCTCAATGAAAAGCTGGAAGAGATCTACGAAGACGAATCCATGCTGGACTGGATGAAGCACGCCGACGATGTGTTGAACAACGCGGTGGCCGGTATCGCCGAGATCATCAACGTGCCAGGCCATATCAACGTCGACTTCAACGACGTCAAGACCATCATGGGCGAGCAGGGCAAGGCCATGATGGGCACCGCCACCGCGTCGGGCGTGGACCGCGCCCGCATCGCCGCCGAACAGGCGGTCGCTTCGCCTCTGCTGGACGGCATCGACCTGTCGGGCGCGCGCGGCGTGCTGGTCAACGTCACCGCTTCGCGCGGCCTGAAGGGCAAAGAGATCAAGGAAGTCATGGCCGCCGTGCGCGCCTTTGCCGCCCCTGACGCTTCGATCGCCCAGGGCATCGCCTACGACGACAACATGGGCGACGACATCCGCGTCACCGTGGTCGCCACCGGCCTGGGTAAAGCCAAGAAGGCCATGCAGCTGGTGCAGCAGCCGATGCGCATGACGGGCACCCACAACAGCCCGATGATGGCTTCGTCCGGCCTGTCCGCGTCGGCCGGCGTCACCATGGGCGCCGCCTCGGCCGGCCACGCCGCCGTCGACGGCATGAAGCAGCCCGCCGTGTGGCGCCGCGAGCAGGCCTCCGAGCAGGTCCAGGCCATGCAGCGCAACGGTGTCGAGACCTACGACATCCCTGCCTTCCTGCGCAAGCAAGCCGACTGATTTTTTAGTCAGGCCCCTCGGGGACTGGCGCCGCAAGGTGCCTGTCCCCTTTTTCATTTCTGTGGAAAGCCGCGCTTGACCTCCCACTACAACCCCGAACCATCTCACCGCGTCAAACGCATCGCCGAGCGCGCCGCCTACGATCACGCCACTGTCCACGCCATCCTCGACGCGGGCTACGTCTGCCACATCGGCTTCATCGCCGATGGCAAGCCGGTGGTGATCCCCATGACGTACTGGCGCGACGGCGGGTACGTCTATTTTCATGCAGCCGCCAAGGGCCGCTTCGCCGACGCCTGCGCCCAGTCCGACGTCTGCCTGACGGTGACGCACTTCGATGGCCTGGTGCTGGGCCACAGCGCCTTCAATCACTCCTTCAATTACCGCTCGGTGGTGCTGCACGGGCGCGCCGAGATGGTGGCCGACCACGCCGCCAAGACGGCGGCCATGCAGGCCTTTGTCGAGAGAACGGTGCCGGGCCGCTGGCCTCTGCTGCGGCCCATCCGGGACAGCGAGATCCGCGCCATCACCCTGCTGCGCTTAAAACTCGAGCAGGTATCGGCCAAGGTGCGTGATGGCTGGCCCGATGAGGAAAGCGTGGCGCCGGACTGGCCCGTGTGGGTCGGCGTGCTGCCGGCGGCAACGGTGTTCGGCGCGCCCGTGGCCGATCCCGTGCGCAATCGCGCCGAGGTGCCGGAGCACGTGGCGCAGCACCGCGGCCTTGACGGGGCAAAGCGCGCTTAAGCTGTAAGGGGCGCGGGCACCGACCGCATCGTCAGATAATGCATCTCGGTCGGCTGGCGAATCAGTGCCGGGATCACGTCCGCCAAGGCGAGCATGTAGGGCATGGCAAGGTGGGGATGCTGCGGGTTTGCCGAAGCGTATCATCCAGCGGAGAAGCGCGTCGGCGGTGCCACCGCTTGCACAAAGTTTCCGCACAAGCTGAAACGGGCAGGGCGCGAAAAAAGCTTCGCAGGCTTGTGAAAGGCCTCGCTGGGAAGACCAAAATGGTGTACTTTGGTGTGATGAAAACGCTCTCCATCCCCCTTCTCGACGACAGCCAGTCTGCGGCCCCGCGTTCTTCTTACGAGCAATGGTTCGCCAGCAAAGTTGCGGCGTCTTTGGCGGATCCACGGCCCGCCACGCCGCACGCGCAGCTGATCGAACAGCTGCGCGCAGGATTGCGCAAAGACCGCGCACGCGACTGCGACCAGCGCAAATCGCGCTAGCGGGACCGCCCTCACAATCGACCTTCGGCGCTCATCGGGAGCGCTCAATTTGTCGATGCGAGGGAGGTCGATTTGCTGCCACTTCAATGGCTTGCCAGCGCCAGGGATGATCTCGCCGGGATCGTCGACTATATTGCCGAGCGCGATGAAGGGGCTGCGCTGCGACTGCTCGATGCCATTGGTGAGGCGGTGGCGGCCTTGCCGGACCATCCCCTGCTGTACCGCAAGGGGCGCATGGCCGGCACCCGCGAAATGGTGGTGCATCCCCATTACCTGGTGGTCTACCGGCTGAGCAGCAAGGCCATCGAGGTTGTCGCCGTGCTCCACACCAGCAAGCAGTTTCCGCCCTGGGGCGATGGCGCCCGCTGCCCTTCCTGCAAACTTCCCACGGATCGGGCATACTCCTTCTGTAACAAGCTGGCGCCCCGCGCGGCGCGGCACGTCCCCTTTTAGTTTTCCCCTTTAAAACAACATTCAGGAGTCACCATGACCATTCAAGTTGGCGAAAAACTGCCAGACGGCACCCTTGCAGAATTCATTGAAACGGAAACCGAAGGCTGCGCCCTGGGACCGAACCAGTTCAAGGTCGCCGACCTGGTCAAGGGCAAGACCATCGCCATTTTCGGCCTGCCCGGCGCCTTTACGCCCACCTGCTCGGCCCAGCACGTGCCCGGCTACGTCGACAATGCCGCGGCTTTGAAGGCCAAGGGCGTCGATGAAATCTGGTGCATCTCCGTCAACGACGCCTTCGTGATGGGCGCCTGGGGCCGCGATCAGAAAGCCACCGGCACCGTGCGCATGATGGCCGACGGCAACGGCGATTTCAGCAAGGCACTGGGTCTGTCCGCCGATTTTTCCAAGCACGGCATGGGCCTGCGCTCGCAGCGCTACTCGATGCTGGTGGTCGACGGCGTCGTCAAGCAGCTCAATGTGGAGCAGGGCGGCGGCCTCAAGGTGTCCGGCGCAGAGACCCTGCTGGAACAGCTCGGCTAAGCTCACAGCGGCAGCAACAGAACGGCGCCGCGGCGCCGTTTTTTTATGGGTGTGACACACGAACAGGAGGGGACGATGACGCACGCCGCGACCTTGACACCGGGCAGCAATCTGCGCAGCATCTACGCCATGCTGTGCGCCGTGGCCCTGTTCTCCGGCATGGACACCTGCATGAAACTGCTTTCGGCGGTCTACCCCGCCATGCAGGTGGCCGCCTTGCGCGCCCTCACGTCCCTGCCGCTGGTGCTGGCGTACGTGGGCTGGCGGGGTGCTTTCGGCAGCATGTTCAAGGTTCGCTGGGGCATGCATTTGATGCGCGGCGTGCTGGGCATCGCCATGTTGTCCCTGTTCGCCTTCGGCATCCAGAGCCTCTCCCTGGCGGAAGCCTATTCCATCTTTTTTATCGCGCCCGCGCTGATCACGGCCCTGTCGGTCGTGTTTTTGAAGGAGACCGTCGATGGCGCCCGCTGGGTCGCCATTGCGGTCGGCATGGGCGGCGTGCTGGTGGTGCTGCGTCCCAGCGGGGCCGGCATGCTGACCCTGGGCGGGCTGGCGGTGCTGGGGGCCGCATCGATGTATGCCGTGTCGGCCATTTCCGCCCGCATCCTGTCGAGAACGGACCGCAGCGAGCACATGGTGTTGTGGCTGATGATCTTGATTTCTGTCGGCGCCAGCGTGCTGGCCGCGCCCGGCTGGGTGGGCGTGCGCCCCGGCGATGCCTTGCTGCTGTGCGGCCTGGCCGTGAGCGGTTTCCTGGGCCAGCTGGCCATCACCGAGGCCTTCGGCTACGGCGAAGCGTCCAAGGTCGCGCCCTTTGAGTACACGGCGCTGGCCTTTGGGGTGGGTTTTGATTGGCTGCTGTGGAACACCTTGCCGGATCGCTACACCATGCTGGGCGCGGCCATCATCATCGGCAGCGGCCTGTATCTGATCCGCCACGAAGGCAGCCCGGCGGGGCTGCCGGAGGCCGAGCACCCCTGAGCAGAGGGGTTTCAAACTGGCTATAATCGGCGGATGTTAAAGCAAAGAACCCTCAAGCACACGGTCCGCACGACCGGCGTGGGCCTGCATTCCGGCACCAAGGTCGAGCTCAGTTTGCGGCCCGCGGCGCCGGATACGGGCATCGTGTTCCGCCGCGTCGACCTCGAGCCCGTGGTGGAGTTTCCCGCCAGCGCGGGCGTGGTGGGCGACACCCGCATGGCCTCCGTGCTCATCAAGGACGCCGCCCGCGTCTCCACCGTCGAGCACCTGATGTCGGCCTGCGCCGGTCTCGGCATCGACAATCTCTACGTCGACGTCTCCGCCGAAGAAATCCCCATCATGGACGGCTCCGCTTCTTCCTTCGTGTTCCTGCTGCAGCAGGCCGGGGTGCAGGAACAGGACCAGCCGAAAAAGTTCATCCGTGTTTTAAAGGACGTGGAAGTGCGCCAGGGCACGGGCGAACAGGAAAAATGGGCGCGATTGTCGCCCCACGACGGCTTCAAGCTCGACTTTTATATTGAGTTCAACCACCCTGCCGTGGATGGCACCACCCAGCGCGCCAGCGTCGACTTCGGCAGCGTCTCCTACGTCCACGACGTCGCCCGCGCCCGCACCTTCGGCTTCATGCAGGATGTCGAGAGTTTAAGGGGCATGGGCCTGGCCCGCGGCGGCTCGCTGGAAAACGCCATCGTGATGGATGAATACCGTATTTTGAATTCGGACGGCCTGCGTTACGAAGACGAATTCGTGCGGCACAAGATTCTCGATGCGATCGGGGATTTGTATTTGATCGGGCATCCTTTATTGGCGAGCTATAGCGCGCACAAGTCGGGGCATGGCTTGAATAATCTGCTGCTGCTGGAATTATTAAAACATCCGGATGCGTATGAGATCGTCAGCTATGACGAAGAGGCGGCGGCGCCGCAGTCGTATGTCAGGCAAATGCAGCGGGAGTGGGCGCTGACGTAGCAATCCATCTGACGGCAGGAAACGGGGACAGGCATCTGCGCTGCGCTTGTGCCAGTCCCCCCTGCTGCAAGCGCCACCGAAATATCGCGCGGGGATCGATCTCGCCTATCTTCGCCGCGCCGCCATCGCCTTGATCGCGGCAATCAAGCGCGCGTTTTGCGGCGTGTCCGGCAGGGTCTGACCCAGTTCCTCAAATGCCTGCACGGCGGACGGTGGAAATTCCAGCTGGCGGGTGTGGACCACGGGGGGCAGGGCGCGGGTCACTTGCACCTTCAGCTTGATCTGCTCGACTTGCCAGCCCTTGTGTTGCAGGCTCGACTGCAGCTTCGGCAGTTGCTGCTTGAGCTTGGCGGCGACGGCGGAGGTGGGGACGGCCAGCACCAGCTTGCCCTCCTCGAAGGAAAGCACGTCGCAGTTGCCGAACATGGGGGGCAGGGCGTCGGCGCAGTCTTTTTGCAGGCGGCCCATGCGCATCGCGGCCGGCAAGAGGCTGGCCATGCGTGCGTTGCCGCTAAGAAAGTCGGTGGCGCCGATGGAAGTCTGGCGCGAGCGGGTGCCATAGATATGCCCGCCGTATTGATCTGGTGTGGTAAAGCGCATGATGTACAACATAGCACAGGGCGGCAATGGCAGCCAGCGCGCGCAAAAGTTTCGCAAATTGACAACTTTCTTTATCTGCCGCACTTGTTATCCGGCTGGATAACCCCAAGTGGGCCGGGATCGCGTGATAAAATCACCCTCTTTTTGCCAATGGCGGCTGGGGTGCGGTAGCGCGTGGCTATCCCTTCGGCTCTTTTTCGCGGCGCATTTTTCAAGAATTCAAGCATGTCATTACTGACCCAGATTTTCGGCAGCCGCAACCAGCGACTGCTCAAGCAATACAAAAAGACGGTGGCCCAGATCAATGCGCTCGAAGCGCAGATGGAAGCCCTGTCCGATGCCGAACTCCAGGCCAAGACGCCAGAATTCAAAAAGCGCGTCGCCGCCGGCACGGCGCTCGACGAGATCCTGCCCGAAGCCTTCGCCGTCTGCCGCGAAGCAGCCCGGCGCGTGCTCAAGATGCGCCACTTCGACGTGCAGCTGATCGGCGGCATGGTCTTACACTACGGCAAAATCGCTGAAATGGGCACGGGCGAGGGCAAGACCCTGATGGCGACCCTGCCCACCTATTTGAACGCCCTGTCCGACAAGGGCGTGCACGTCATCACCGTCAACGATTACCTGGCCCAGCGCGATGCCGACTGGATGGGCCGCCTGTACAGCTGGCTGGGTTTGACGACGGGCGTGAACCTGTCGCAGATGGACCACGACACCAAGCAGGCCGCCTACGCCGCCGACATCACCTACGGCACCAACAACGAATTCGGCTTCGACTACCTGCGCGACAATATGGTCTACGACAAGGCCGAGCGGGTCCAGCGGGGCCTGAACTTCGCCGTCGTCGACGAAGTGGACTCGATCCTGATCGACGAAGCGCGTACGCCTTTGATCATCTCCGGCCAGGCTGAGAACCACACGGACCTGTACAACCGCATCAACGAACTGCCGCCGATGCTGACCCTGCAGATCGGCGAAGAGACCCCCGACGGCAAGGGCGTCGTCGAAGTCCCCGGCGATTACACGCGCGATGAAAAAGCCCACTCGGTGCTGCTGACGGAAGCAGGCCACGAAAAGGCCGAAGCCATTTTGACCAAAATGGGCCTGCTGCCGGAAGGCGCTTCGCTCTACGACGCCGCCAACATCACCCTGATCCACCACCTGTACGCCGCCCTGCGCGCGCACGCGCTGTTCCACAAGGACCAGCACTACGTGGTGCAGAACGGCGAAGTCGTCATCGTCGACGAGTTCACGGGCCGCCTGATGACGGGCCGCCGCTGGTCGGACGGCCTGCACCAGGCAGTCGAAGCGAAAGAAGGTGTGCGCATCCAGAACGAGAACCAGACCCTGGCCTCGATCACCTTCCAGAACTACTTCCGCATGTACACCAAGCTGTCCGGCATGACCGGTACGGCGGACACGGAAGCCTACGAATTCCAGGAGATCTACGGCCTGGAGACGGTGGTGATTCCTCCCAACCGTCCTTCGCAGCGCAAGGACCGCCAGGACCAGGTGTACAAATCGGCCGAAGAAAAATACGGCGCCATGCTGATCGACATCCGCGACTGCTTCGAGCGCGGACAGCCGGTCCTGGTGGGCACCACCTCGATCGAAAACTCGGAACTCCTGTCCGGCATTTTGACGAAGGCGGGCCTGGCCCACAACGTCCTGAACGCCAAGCAGCACGCCCGTGAAGCGGAAATCATCGCCCAGGCGGGCCGCCCCAAGATGATCACCATCGCCACCAATATGGCGGGCCGCGGTACCGACATCGTCCTGGGCGGTAACGTGGAAAAGCAGATCGAGCATATCGACGCCAACCCGGAGTTGTCCGACACGGATAAAGCGTCGCAGGCCCAGACCCTGCGCGACGAGTGGCAATCGCTGCACGAACACGTGGTGGGCGCGGGCGGCCTGCACATCATCGGCACCGAGCGCCACGAATCGCGCCGGGTCGACAACCAGCTGCGCGGCCGCTCCGGCCGCCAGGGCGATCCCGGCTCCTCGCGTTTTTATTTGTCGCTCGACGACGCCCTGCTGCGCATCTTCGCGGGCGACCGCGTGCGCGCCATCATGGACCGCCTCAAAATGCCGGAGGGCGAGCCGATCGAAGCGGGCATCGTCTCCCGTTCGATCGAGACGGCGCAGCGCAAGGTCGAAGCGCGCAACTTCGACATCCGCAAACAGCTGCTGGAATACGACGACGTCGCCAACGATCAGCGCAAAGTGATCTACACCCAGCGTAACGAGCTGCTCGAGACCACCGACATCTCCGAGCTGATCGCCTCCCTGCGCCATGGCGTCTTCACCGACGTGGTGCGCACCTTCGTGCCGGCCGAATCGGTGGAAGAGCAGTGGGACATCCCCGGCCTGGAAAACACCCTGGCCAACGAGTGGAACCTGCAGGTGCCGCTGGTGCAGGCTTTAAAGGACGACGCCAACATCACCGATGACGACATCCTGGAAAAGGTGCTGGCCGCGGCCGATGCGTCCTACCAGGCCAAGATCGACATCGTCGGCAAGGAATCCTTCGGCGGCTTCGAGCGCAGCGTCATGCTGCAAAGCGTCGACAGCCACTGGCGCGAGCACCTGGCCGCCCTGGACCACCTGCGCCAGGGCATCCACCTGCGCGGCTACGCCCAGAAGAACCCCAAGCAGGAATACAAGCGGGAAGCCTTCGAACTGTTCGGCAGCATGCTCGACGAAATCAAGAACGAAGTGGTCAAGCAGATCATGCTGGTACGGATCCAGTCGCGCGAAGAAGTGGAAGCGGCCGAAGCGGCGATGGCCGAACAGCAGGCGCACCTGGAAAACGTCAGCTACCAGCACGCCGACTACCAGCCCAACGCCACCCCCGAAGAACTGCTGGCACCCGCCCCGGGCGAAGTGGCAGCCACCGACGATCCGGCCACGACCTACAACGGCGTCAAGGTGGGACGCAACGATCCTTGCCCTTGTGGCAGCGGTAAGAAGTTCAAGGCTTGCCACGGCAAGTTGAGCTGATCAACCCGCGAACCCATTAGCACCGGGGACTGGCACTTGCTGCCTGTCCCCGTTTTTATTTCAGCGCCCGATTAAGATCGGGGACAGGCAGCGAGTGCCAGTCCCCACGTCTCTATGCCGGCTGATCCCCAAACAAATCCTCCTCATGCCACAAGGTGACGAACAAGGTCATCACCACTGGCCCGATGAAGAGCCCGACCAGTCCCATCGTCTCGACGCCGCCTAAAATCCCGAACAGCACGGCGAGGAAGGGCAGCTTGGTAGCGCTGCCGATCATGGTGGGGCGGACGAAATGGTCGGCGATGAACAGCACCGTCATGCCGGCGGCGGCGACGACGATGGCGGGGACGGTGTGGCCGCCTGCCACCAGCACGCCGGCTACCGCGAGGAAGGCGACGGGCGCGCCGAAGGGGATGATGGCGAGGATGCCGGTGGCGGCGCCCCACAGCACGGGAGAGGGCACGCCGGCGAAGGCGTACACGATCCCCAGCAGCACGCCCTCGGCCAGGCCGACCAGCACCAGGCCGTTGACGGTGGCGCGCACGGCCACCGGGACCTTGGTGGCATATAGGGTCCAGCGCTCGCGGCCCACGCAATGGCTGCCGATGGCGTCCAGCTGGCGCACCAGGGCGGGGCCGTCCTTATAAAAGAAGAACAGGGTGACGAAGGCGAAGCCCACGTCGATCAGGCGGTGCATCAGGTGGGCGCCCACGTTGCGCAGCACCTCGCTGGCGCTGTGAAGTCGGGCCACTGAACCGTCCTGCAGCAGGTGGGCCATGCCGTGCGGCTGGCCCAGGGTGGTGGTCCACCAGTCGTGGATGGCGGCGCCGGCCAGGGGAATGTGCAGTAGCCAGGCGGGCGCCGCCAGGCCGTTGATGTTGGCATCGGCCACCAGCGCGGCCAAGGCGGGCGCCTCGCGCGCCGCCTCCGTCAGGCCGATCGCCAGCGGCACGATGAACAGCAGGGCGCTGATGACGGTGGCGGCCAGCGCGGCGGCGATGGCGCGGCCTTTGAAAGCCACCAGCAGGCGCGAGAACATGGGCCAGGTGGCGATGCACAGGATGCCGGCCCACACCACGGGCAGGAAGAAGCGCTGGGTGACAAAGGCCGCCAGCGCGATGATGGTGATGGAAAAAATGGTGCTGATGAAGTCTCTGGACATGCTGGGTCACCTAAAGGGAAGTCGGGCCGGCTGCAGGCGCATGGTACAGCGCTTTCACGGCCGCACGGTGCCTGGTTCGCGCACCACTTTCCACACCTCGGGCATGTCGACGGGCTGGCCGTTGCGCAGGGCCGGGATGTAGACGCAGCGCGCCGCCGCCGCCAGTACGGCCTGGTCGTAATCGGGCCGGCCGCTGGGCGAGGACAGGGTGAGGTTGCGCACGCTGCCGTCGGCCTTGACGATCAGGCGCATGGCCAGCTTCAGGGGACTGTCCGCCTTGACGACGTCGGCCGGGTA
>Ga0209913_1000451_pt1 | contig 35156 bp, 27 predicted proteins | sample PersoiDNA2013203_FD_185805 | JGI IMG/M metagenome (GOLD analysis project Ga0209913, IMG submission 185805) | Permafrost soil microbial communities from the Arctic, to analyse light accelerated degradation of dissolved organic matter (DOM) -... | ecosystem: Environmental > Terrestrial > Soil >... | reverse complement strand
CCCTCACCTTCCAAGGTAAACCTCAATCACCCGCTCATCCGCCTGCACCTGATCCAGCGTGCCCTGCGCCAACACCGACCCATCGCACAACACCGTCACGATGTCGGAAATGGTCCGGATGAAGCTCATGTCATGCTCCACCACCATCAGCGAGTGCTTGCCCTTCAGGGTCAGGAACAGCTCGGCCGTGCGGGCGGTCTCCTCGTCGGTCATGCCGGCCACGGGCTCATCCAGCAGCAGCAGCTTGGGGTCTTGCATCAGCAGCATGCCGATCTCCAGCCATTGCTTCTGGCCGTGGCTCAGGTTGCCCGAGAGCCGCGACACCGCATCGGCCAGGTGGATGGTGTGCAGCACCTCGGCCAGGCGGTCTTTCTGGGCCGAGTCGAGCTTGAAGAACATCGAGGCGCGCACGCCCTTGTGCGTCTTGAGCGCCAGCTCCAGGTTCTCGAAGACGGTCAGGTGCTCGAACACCGTGGGCTTCTGGAACTTGCGCCCGATGCCCAGCTGGGCGATCTCGGCCTCGCGGTAGCGCAGCAGGTCGATGGTGCTGCCGAAGAACACCTTGCCCTCGTCGGGCCGGGTCTTGCCGGTGATGATGTCCATCATCGTGGTCTTGCCCGCCCCGTTGGGGCCGATGATGCAGCGCAGTTCGCCCGGGGCGATGTCCAGCGACAGCTTGTTGATGGCCTTGAAGCCGTCAAAGCTCACGCTCACGTCCTCCAGGTACAGGATGCGGCCGTGGCTCACGTCCACTTCACCGGGCACCATCACGCGGCCGAAGCCGGCCGTGCGGCCCCCCGATTCGGTGTTGTTCTTGCCGCTTTCGAGTGCGGCCATGCGGGCCTCGACGCGTCGCGCGCCCTGTTCCAACAGATCTGGCGTCATTTGGCGCCCCCTTCACGAATCTTCTTCACCAGGCCCACCACACCGTGCGGCAGGTACAAGGTCACCGCAATGAACAGTGCCCCCAGGAAATACAGCCAGAACTCGGGTGCCGTCACCGTCAGCCAGCTCTTGGCACCGTTGACGATGAAGGCCCCGATCACCGGCCCGATCAAGGTGGCCCGCCCACCCACCGCGGCCCACACGGCCATCTCGATCGAGGCTGCGGTGCTCATCTCGCTGGGGTTGATGATGCCCACCTGGGGCACATACAAGGCCCCGGCCACACCGCACATCACGGCTGACAGCGTCCAGATGGTGAGCTTGTAGGGCAGCGGGTTGTAGCCCGAGAACATGACACGGCTTTCGGCATCGCGGATGGCCTGCAGCACGCGGCCGAACTTGCTGCGGATCAACCAGCGCGCCATCAGGAAGAAGCCCAGCAGCGTGAGCCCGGTCAGCACGAACAATGTCATGCGCATGCTGGGGGTGGCGATCGGCAGGCCGAGGATGCGCTTGAAATCGGTGAAGCCGTTGTTGCCGCCAAAACCGGTCTCGTTGCGGAAGAACAGCAGCATGGCCGCAAAGGTCATGGCCTGGGTGATGATCGAAAAATACACCCCCTTGATGCGCGAGCGGAAGGCAAAGAAGCCGAACACCAGCGCCACCAGGCCAGGCACCAGCACGATCAGCAGCAGCGTGGCCACAAAGCTGTCGGACAGCGCCCAATGCCAGGGCAGCGCCTTCCAGTCGAGGAACACCATGAAGTCGGGCAGGTCGCTCTTGTAGTTGCCGTCGCGGCCGATCTGGCGCATCAGGTACATGCCCATCACATAGCCGCCCAGGGCGAAGAACAGGCCGTGCCCCAGGCTCAGGATGCCGGTGTAGCCCCAGATCAGGTCCATGGCCAGCGCCACGATGGCGTAGCACATGATCTTGCCGATGAGCGCCACGGCGTAGTCGCTGAGGTGCAGGACGCTGTCGACCGGCACCAGCAGGTTGAGCGCCGGGGCCACTGCGCAGACCACGATCAGGGCCAGCAGAAAGGCGCCCCAGCCAGCGCCAGACAGCAACGGAGCCGGCGGTGGCAGGGTGAACGATGAGGAGGTGCGTGAAGAATTGGTCATGATCATGGTCATGGAGTGCGCTCCTGGTTCAGGCTTCGGCGGAGCGGCCCTTCATCGCGAAGATGCCTTGCGGGCGCTTCTGGATGAAGACGATGATGAACACCAGCACCGCGATCTTGGCCAGCACGGCCCCGGCGATGCCTTCGAGGAATTTGTTCAGGATGCCCAGGCCCAGCGCGGCATACACCGTGCCGGCCAGTTGCCCCACCCCGCCCAGCACCACCACCATGAACGAGTCCACGATGTAGCCCTGGCCCAGGTCGGGGCCCACGTTGCCCACCTGGCTGAGCGCACAGCCGGCCAGCCCGGCAATGCCCGAGCCCAGCGCGAAGGCGTAGGTGTCGATGCGGGCGGTGTTCACGCCCATGCACGAGGCGATCGGGCGGTTCTGCGTGACGCCGCGCACAAACAGGCCCAGGCGGGTCTTGCCGATCAGGAAGGCCATGCCCAGCAGCACGGCGGCTGCAAAGGCGATGATGATGATGCGGTTCCAGGGCAGTTGCAGATTGCCCATGAGCACCACGCCGCCACTCATCCAGCTGGGGTTTTCCACGCCCACGTTCTGGGCGCCGAAGACCGAACGCACCAGCTGCATCAGCATCAGGCTGATGCCCCAGGTGGCCAGCAGGGTTTCGAGCGGGCGACCATACAGAAAGCGAAGCACGCTGCGCTCCAGCGCGGCCCCCATCAGGGCCGAAGCAGCAAACGACACCGGCACAGCGGCCAGCAGGTACCAGTCGAAGGCGCCGGGCAGGTACTTCTGGAACAGACCCTGCACCACGTAGGTGGCGTAGGCGCCGATCATCATCAGCTCGCCGTGCGCCATGTTGATCACGCCCATCAGCCCGTAGGTGATGGCCAGGCCCAGGGCCACCAGCAGCAGGATCGAGCCCAGGCTGATGCCCGAGAACAGCGCGCCCAGGCGGTCGCTCCAGACCAGCGAGGCCTCGATCTTCTGCAGCGAGACCTGGATGACGCCCTTGACTTCGGGGTCGGCCTCGTCTTTCAGGCGTTCCACCAGCACGGTCTTGGTGCTGGCGTTGTGGCTGTCGCCCAGCAGGCGGGCGGCCTCCAGGCGCTTGGCCCGGTCGGCACTGCCCAGCAGGATGCGGGCGCGCACCAGGGTGAGCTGTTCCTTCAGGCTGGCCACGCTCTCGCCGGCCAGCGCCTTTTCAATCAGGGGCAGGCGGGCCTCATCGGTTTCCGCCTCCAGGGTCTTGAGGGCCTCGCGGCGCAGCTTCTCGTCGGGCGAGAGCAGCTTGAGGCCGGCCAGCGCGGCATCCAATTCGGCACGCATGCGGTTGTTGTTGATGACGTCTTCGGCATCGTCGGGCACGGCGCTTTCGGCGCCGGTGGCGGGGTCGATGCCCTTGCCATCACGCAGCAGCCAGACCTGCACCGACTTGTCACCGGTCTTGACCTTGACGGCGTCGTCGGCCAGGGCCTGGATCAGGGCCACGGTTTTGTCGTCGGGGTTGGCCGTGGCCTTGGCCAGGGCTTCGATGCGGGCGTCGGTGTCGCCGGCGGCCAGGGCCTGGGCCAGCGCGGGCTCCAGGGCATGGGCCTGGAGGCTGGTCAGCACGGCGGCGAGTAAGAGGAGAAATCGGGTCAGCATGGCGCCTCGGCAATCAGGATCGGGCGCCGCACCCGGCAGCCAAGCCGGTGCGGCGCCCAGGGGACCTGCAAGGCGGGTTGCAGGTCGGTCTAAGACCTTGAACACGCGCTGAGCAGGGTCGGTGGTCAACCCCGCTTCAGGCCTTCAAGGGCTCTTACTTCTTTTCAGGTTCGTCAGCCTTCTTGTCGTTGCCTTCGATGTAAGGGCTCCAGGGCTTGGCCTTGACCGGGCCCGGGGTCTTCCAGACCACGTTGAACTGGCCATCGGCCTTCACTTCGCCGATGAACACCGACTTGTGCAGGTGGTGGTTCTTCTCGTCCATCTTGGACACGATGCCGCTAGGCGCCTTGAAGGTCTGGCCGGCCATGGCCTTGATCACGGCGTCCACATCGGTGGTCTTGGCCTTCTCGACCGCCTGCTTCCACATGTTGATGCCGATGTAGGTGGCTTCCATCGGGTCGTTGGTCAGCGGCTTGTCCTTGTGGCCCGCCACGTTGTGGGCCTTGGCATAGGCGCTCCACTTCTTGATGAACTCGTCGTTGGTCGGGTTCTTGATCGACATGAAGTAGTTCCAGGCGGCCAGGTGGCCCACCAGCGGCTTGGTGTCCACACCGCGCAGCTCTTCTTCACCCACCGAGAAGGCCACCACCGGCACGTCCTTGGCCTTCAGCCCGGCGTTGCCCAGCTCCTTGTAGAAAGGCACGTTGGAGTCGCCGTTGATGGTGGACACCACAGCGGTCTTGCCGCCCTGGCTGAACTTCTTGATGTCGGCCACGATGGTCTGGTAGTCGGAGTGGCCGAAGGGGGTGTACTTCTCGTCGATGTCCGATTCCTTCACGCCCTTGCTCTTCAGGTAGGCGCGCAGGATCTTGTTGGTGGTGCGGGGGTACACATAGTCGGTGCCCAGCAGCACCCAGCGCTTGGCGCCGCCGCCGTCCTTGCTCATCAGGTAGTCAACCGCAGGGATGGCCTGCTGGTTGGGAGCGGCACCGGTGTAGAACACGTTCTTGCTCAGCTCTTCGCCTTCGTACTGCACCGGGTAGAACAGCAGACCGTTGAGCTCTTCCACCACCGGCAGCACCGACTTGCGGCTCACCGAGGTCCAGCAGCCGAAGATCACGGCCACCTTGTCCTGGGTCAGCAGCTGCTTGGTCTTCTCGGCAAACAGCGGCCAGTTGGAGGCCGGGTCCACCACCACGGGCTCGAGCTTCTTGCCCAGCACGCCGCCCTTGGCGTTGATTTCTTCAATCGCCATCAGCACGGTGTCTTTCAACACGGTTTCGGAAATGGCCATGGTGCCCGACAGGCTGTGCAGCACACCGACCTTGATGGTGTCTTCGGCGGCGTGGGCCGGGATGGCGCTGATGCCCGCCAGCGCGACGGCGGCGGTGAGGGCCTTGAGGGTGAAGCGACGTTGCATGAGGGGACTCCGGTTGAGGTTGGATCGTTGCGTCACTGCGGCGGGGGCCAGAGAAATCAGTGACGACGGAGGTGATCGTAGGAACCGGAGGCCAATGCGGAAATACGCCGGGTGGCGTATGCGCCGTCTTGAATCAAGGCCCCGGCTCAGTGCTCCGGGGGCTGCAACGTCGCGTCAACCCAACACAGCGGTCACCCAGAGCCCCCCTTGAGCCACATCAAAAATGCCGCATGTCGAACAAGGGGAGGACAAACGCTACATAATGTTCGATGACGTTTCTACCAGTTTCATCAGTAAGTTTCGTCTCGATCCTCATCACTTGCCAACACCACCTTTCAAGCGATACATGCGCTGCAAGCAACCGTGACAACACCCGCCGTACAACGCCTTGACCGACGGATTTTCCGGGGCTTGTTCGGTTTCTCGGCCTATCTGGTGCCAGCCGTGATTGCGCTGTTGTCCCTGTGGGCCTTGATCAGTTGGCCCATGATGTATCCCGAGACAGAGGCCAAGAAAGTCGCTTTTCAAGCGCTGATCCCGGAGCAAGACCTGGCGGATCCCCTGCGCGCGGCACGGCTACTCGAAAATGCAGCGCGGGTCGACTTTGTGGACACGCATCTGTCTGAAATGCCCGTCTGGTTCACATTCCAGATCGATCGCCCAAAAAATGAAAAAGATGAAACCATTGAGTTTCCATCTCGCCATTTGACAGAACTGACTTGCTGGGATCGCGAGAGCTACCGCGCCGTAGGCCAAGCCAGCAGAGAAGGCACGCAGGGAGAACTCCAACCCATTCGCAGCGGCTTCGCCTACACACCGGACCAGGCCGACACCCAGATCGGTCTGCTTTGCAAAGCACGCTTCATCGGTCCCGCACGCCTGACGGTGGATCTTTGGAACAAAAAAGATCTTTTCCAAGCCGCGCGCGTCTACGAGCACAACGCCGCCTTGCTCGACGGCGGGCTCATCGTGCTGTCGCTTTTCGTGTTCATCACGGCGCTGATCAACCGCAACAGCACCTACCTGCTCTTCTCTGTCTGGCTGATCATCAACCTCAGAATGGGTGCTCTGTCGGCCGGCTGGGATGTGCAATGGCTGGGACGGGTGATTCCGCATGAATTGCTGCTGCGAATCCGGCTGGTCACCGTGGCGCTTCAGTACGCAGTGACCTACACCCTGTACCGCAAACTGTTCCATGACCATTTGGATCGTGTGGGCTATCAGCCGTTGCTGAGACTGGCGCAATGGAGCTGCCTGCCGCTCCTGGCCCTGTCCCTGGTGCTCTCCTACCAGGTGTTCCTGCCCATCGTCTGGGTGGCGGTGAGCCTCGGGGCTGCCACGCTGGTCTTTTTTGTGTTCCGCATCCTGATGCAGACCCGATCGCCTGTGGCGGTCTGGTACGGCGCCTCGATCATGATCATGTTGGCGGCCAGCGTCTATGAAGTGGCCGCGGCTGCAATTGGGGTCAAGTCCTTGATCGGCTCGGTCAACAGCGTGACCGCAGCGCTGTCGTCCAGCCTGCTGGCATCGCTGGCCATCGCAGCCCAGATGCGTGAAGAGCACCGTCACCGGTTGCAGGCCCAGGCAGAGTTGCAGCACGCCTACACGGTGATTCCGATTGGCCTTTTCACACTCAATCTGGACGGCGAATTCCTGAGTGCCAACCCGGCCTTGCAGAGCCTGCTGGGGCCGGCGGTGCTGGCGCCTGGCAGCAAGCGCTGGGACCAGTATTTCCCACGTGACACCTGGCATCGCCTGCTGCACATGCTGGATGCACAGACCGATGCCGAAATCGAATTGGAAAGCAATCGCGAGGGTCGCAATGCTGAAAGCAAGAAGTTTCTGATCAAAGCCACCCTGGCTGGCGACAGGATTGAAGGCTCACTGGAAGACATCACAGAGCGTGCGCGCGCCACGGCCCGCCTGCAATACCTGGCGCACCATGACCCCCTGACCAAGATCCTGAATCGCACGGGCATCCAGAGCGTGCTGGAAGACGCACTCCAACGCACCCAGGGCACGGAGACGCTGACACTGGCCTACCTGGATCTGGATCGTTTCAAACTGATCAACCATCTGTACGGTCACGCTGCAGGCGATGAGATCCTGCGCCAGGTCTCGGCCCGGGTGACCAACATGCTCACAGGCACCATGCAACTCGGCCGCATGGGCGGGGACGAATTCTTGCTCACGATGCCAGACACCCGGATCGCGCACGCCACGCTGCTGTGCCAGGGCATCGTCAACAGCATCAGCAGCCGCCCCTACAAGGTCGGTGATCACGCCTTCCATGTGCGCGGCTCCATCGGCTTGATCGAGGTGGCAAGAGGCACGTCCTCCAAGGACGCCATTTCCACGGCAGACCGCGCGTGCCGGGAAGCCAAGGCCAGCCACGGCAGCCACCTGGTGGTGTTCGAGCGCGACTCCAAGCTGTTCCAGGCCCATGATGCAGAAATGCGATTGGTGGGACAGCTGTCGGCGACCAGCACGGTGCCCGAAGGCCTGTACCTTGAGATGCAACCCATCATGTCGCTGCAGCGGCCGATGGACTCCCTCAACTTCGAGGTTCTGCTGCGCATGCGTGACGCAAACGGCCAGATCGTGCCCACGCCCCGCCTGATTGCGGCGGCTGAATACGCGGGCCGCATGGGCGTGATCGACCGCTGGGTTCTGTCCCAAAGCCTGAGCTGGCTCAGTGCGCATCAGGCAGATTTGAAGAACACCCTGTTTGTCTGCATGAACCTGAGCGGAGCCTCCCTCAATGACGAGCGCTTTGTGCAGGAGGTCAGCCGACTTCTGGAGGCCTACCCCGAGGTCGCTCCATCGATCTGCCTGGAGATCACCGAGAGCATTGCACTGCACGACCTGGAGAACACGCGCCGCTTCATCGACCGGGTTCGCGCATTGGGGGCCAAGGTCGCCCTGGATGACTTCGGTGCCGGATACACCTCGTTCTCCTACCTCAAGGACCTGCCTGCCGATCTGCTGAAGATTGACGGCAGCTTCATCGTCAACATGAACCAGCATCCCGCCAACGTCGCCATTGTCGAAGCCATCGTCAACCTGGCGCGCAACCTGGGCATGAAGACGATCGCAGAGTGGGCGGAGGATTTCGCCACGGTCCAGGCCCTGGCCGAAGCCGGCGTGGACTACGTGCAAGGCTACGCCATCGCTCGGTCGATGGCGCCGGAAAACATCCTGACCGCCCAGTCCTCTGGTCACTTCGTGGCCGACAGCGTCATGGCTCAGTACCAGCAAGCACTGAAAGACACGAGGCCGGAGACCGGGCTGTCAGTGCCCTCGCGTTTTCACTGAGGCAGCCTGGCCACAGCGCCAAGGCTGGAAGCCTTTGTCGCAGCTTCGATATGGCCGACCCCAGGCCCCGGTTGATCCAGCATCAGGTCCGGGTGCTGCGTCTGCACCATGAATTTGTAAAGCGGGTGGCCGGCACGTGCCCAACGTGCCTCGGCAGTCGCCACATCAAAGCACATGATGCGATGGGGCAGGTTGCTGACATGGCGCAGTGGCACATACCCCTGCCCAGGGAACACATCCTGGAAGAGCAGGCGCTGGTATTGGCGATCGATCGGTGAGCGCCCGGCAATCACCATCCAGTCGATGCCTGAGTTCAGGCAATACAGGTAGAAGGCCTTGAACAACACCGTCTTCACAAGGTGCCCGGCCATGCCCTCGGTGACACCCAGCCGGGCGGCTTCCGCGGAATTGCCATGGCACAACCAATCCGGCAACTCAACCGACTGCTCCAGCGGAAGCGGATCGCGGCGGTTGGTGTGAATCCGGATGGTGCCGAGCGGCGAGCCGTCCAGCCGGGACTCCGCCAGAAGCACGGCGCACTCATCGCTGAAGTCCGACAACTCGGGCTGGCGAAGCTGCTCGGCAAACTCAGGCAGGTGCCGTGCATAGGCCGCATGACGGACCGCCACCGCCTTGGCCAGCTCGTGTTCGGAGCGCACCAGACGCACCGTGAACGGAAGCCGCTCCTCCGACATGACCATCACCCCGTCGTCATGCGCCGGGAAGGTCGGTGGAAGTGTGCCCGACATGCGGATTTCCGAAGCCGGGAACGAGTTGATCACTGCAGCCATGTAGGCCTCCTGTGGGAATGGATGTGAGTGGGAGAGGAAACGCTCGCATCCACTCTAGAGTGGAACCTCTACCCGCAAGCCGGCGAAAACGGCTATGAAACCGCCCCAATTCAGGACGCGAACAAAATTGACAGAAGTCAAAATGAGGATGGAATTGCGTCTCGCGCATAACCCTCTGCAGATCCGGCATGAACGGCGCGGCATAACCCGCTTCACGGCATGCATAACCCTTGGCGGCCCAACGCCTGCGGGCGTACCTTAGAGGCTCTGTTCACCCAAGCGAGATCCGCATGAATCAGCCCCTCTCCTACGTCCACCCCACCGCCAACAGCCCCTGGGGAACTTACCTGTCCCAAGTTGACCGCGTGCTGCCCTACCTCGGCCCGCTGGCGCGCTGGTCAGAAACCCTGAAGCGCCCCAAGCGCGCGCTGATCGTGGACGTGCCCATCGAAATGGACGATGGCCGCATCGCCCACTTCGAGGGCTACCGCGTGCAGCACAACCTGTCGCGCGGCCCGGGCAAGGGTGGTGTGCGTTTCCACCCCGATGTGACGCTCGAAGAAGTGATGGCCCTGTCGGCCTGGATGACCGTGAAGTGCGCGGCCGTCAACCTGCCCTATGGCGGCGCCAAGGGCGGCATCCGTGTCGACCCCAAGCTGCTGTCACAGCAAGAGCTTGAAAAGGTCACCCGCCGCTACACCAGCGAGATCGGCGTGATCATCGGCCCGCAACAGGACATCCCGGCCCCCGACGTCAACACCAACGCCCAGATCATGGCCTGGATGATGGACACCTACTCGATGAACACCGGCACCACCGCCACCGGCGTGGTCACGGGCAAGCCCATCCACCTGGGTGGCTCGCTGGGCCGGGTCAAGGCCACCGGCCGAGGTGTGTTCGTCACCGGTCGCGAAGCCGCGCGCCGGCTGGGCCTGAACCTGCAGGGCGCACGCATTGCCGTGCAAGGCTTTGGCAACGTCGGCTCTGTGGCAGCTGAGCTGTTTGCCGAAGCCGGCGCCAAGATCGTGGCGGTGCAGGACCACACCGGCACCATCTACAACCCCGACGGCCTGAACCTGGAGCAGCTCCTGCCCCAGTCCCGCACCCGGGGCGTGGCGGGTTTTGCCGGCGCCGAGGCGATTGCCGACGAAGAGTTCTGGGATCTGCCGGTGGACATCCTGATCCCGGCCGCCCTCGAGGGCCAGATCACCGCGGCCCGCGCCCAGCGCCTCAAGGCCCGCCTGGTGCTCGAAGGCGCCAACGGCCCCACGGTGCCCGAGGCCGACGACATCCTGGCCAGCCGGGGTGTGCTGGTGGTGCCCGACGTGATCTGCAATGCCGGTGGCGTGACCGTGAGCTACTTCGAGTGGGTGCAGGATTTCTCCAGCTTCTTCTGGGACGAGGACGAGATCAACCAGCGCCTGGACCGCATCATGGGCAATGCCCTGCAGCAGATCTGGGACACGGCCGACCGCCACAAGATCACGCTGCGCACCGCCACCTTTGCCGTGGCCTGTGAGCGCATCCTGACCGCCCGCCAGGAACGCGGCCTCTACCCCTGAGTACCCTGAGTGCCCTGAGTGCCCTGAACGAACTGCGCGCCCTGAGCCAACCGGGCCCCGTGCCGGGGCCGGCCTTCAGGCAACAGGGGTGCTCAAGGCCCGGGCCATCGCCTGCAGCCGCTCCAGGTCCTTGATCACGATGCGGTTGTAGGTGGCCTCCAACACGCCCTGCGCGATCAATTCGCCCATTTCGCGGTTGATGGTCTGACGCGACACCCCCAGGATGGCCGCCAGGTCGTGCTGGGACAGACGCACCCGCAGGGCCAGCCCCTCGGGCTCTGAATTGCCATACAAGGCAGCCAGGCGCAGCAAGGTCACCACCAGCCGCTGCGGAATGCCGCCCAATACCCGTTCGTGCAGGCAGGCCAGGCTGAAGCGCTGCCTTTGCAGTGCCAAGCGGGCCACCTCGCGCCACAACTGAGGCTGGCTGTCCAGCACCTCCAGCACGGCCTCGCAGGCCAGGTGCAAGATCACCGAATCTTCATGGGCATGGTAGTCATAGGGCAGCGGCGCCTCCTCCAGCAGGCGCACCAGCGGTGCAATATGCCCCGGCCGCATGAGCCCGTACACAAATTTGCGCCCCTCTGCATCCACACAGCCCACTTCCAGGCAGCCCGACACCACGCACAGCAGTTCGCGCGCCTGCCGGTCATGGGCCAACACCTGGGTGCGGCGCCCATAGCGCCGCAGGCGGGCCTGGGCCGCCAACTGGGCCCGGACCTCCTCGGGCCAGGTGCCGAACAACTCGTTCCAGCGCAAGGCTCGGTCGATCAGGCTGCCATCCGTGACGGGGGCGGTGGGCCCTGCCGGCCATGACGAGGCCGATTCAGAAGAGGTCATGAGCTACTTTCCAGCGTCACAGGCTGAGCACTGTCGGCGTGCTGACAGATTTGAAATACGTGGATTCTGATCATAGGTTCCGCTTCCGGTGGCCCTGGCGCTGCCGCGCCCTCGGCCCCCCAGACGGCTCGTCTCCGAGGACGAAGCAGCAGTGCCCCGAGGCTGGCCCCGACTTTCCCGGACCGCCCCGGACCGACCGGTATCACCTCACGTGACCGGTCGGCACTCGCCCGCTCAAGCGACCGAGGCGCCCGCAAAACCTGCTCACCTTCGACCACCTACCGCCTTGCCAAAGACCGCATCCATGCCTCTGAACCTCTGCCCTCACTTCGTCCACCCGAAAGCAGGCCCGCGCCCCGCCCCCCAGGCGGCCAGGCCCGCCACGGAAAGGCCAGCCACCCTTGGCGGGTTGGGCTGGACCACCGCCGAGCCTCCACGCCGCCGCGCCGCCGGCCGACTGGCGGCCATGCTGGTTTTCAGCGTGGTCCTGGTGCCGGCATTGGCGATCGCGGGCACAGCCTCCTACCCGCAACGCCCCGTGACCCTTGTGGTGCCCACCAGCCCGGGCGGCGGCACCGATGCCGTGGCCCGCGTGGTCGCCGATGCCCTGAGCCGGGCCCTGGGCCAGCCCTTCATGGTGCAGAACCAGCCCGGCGCCAATGGCTTGCTGGGCAATGCCTGGGTGGCGCGGGCCCGGCCCGATGGCTACCGGCTGCTGTTCACCTACGCCTCCACCCTGGTGGTGAACCCCCTGCTCTACCGCCACCCCGGCTACGACCCGCTGCGCGACTTTGAACCCGTGGCCCAGATCGGACGGGGCGGCACCCTGCTGCTGGTGTCGACCCGGCTGCCTGTCCGCACCGTGGCCGACTTTGTACGCTATGCCCGCAGGCGCCCGAACCAGCTCAGCTATTGCTCCTGGGGCCAGGGGTCAGGCGGGCACCTGGCCATGGCCAGCCTGCTGCACGACACCCACCTGGATCTGGTGCACGTGCCCTACAAAAGCAGCCCGGCCTGTATCAACGACTTGCTGGGCGGGCAGGTGGAGGCGGCCTTCGCAGATGCCTGGCTGGCCCTGCCCCTGGTGCGTGAAGGCCGGCTGCGGGCCCTGGCCCTGAGCGCAGAGGAACGACTGGCGGCCTTGCCCCAGGTGCCCACGCTCAATGAGACCGGTTACCCGTTCCAGGCCTACTCATGGCTGGGACTGTTCGCCCCGGCGGGCACGCCGGCGAGCATCGTCGACCAGCTCAACACCGCGCTGAACCAGGCCTTCCAGCAACCTGAGACACGCCAACGCCTGGCCGCCATGCAGCTGACCGACCTGCCCGTCATCACCCCCGCACAATTCAAGGCCACACTGGAAAAGGACATGGCGGAATGGGCACGCGTGGTGCACAAGCTAGGTCTGCAGCCCGAGTGAGCCCGCAGCGATGGCGCCCGCCCCCTCAGCCCTCGAACTGGGGATGCAACTGGCGGATGCGGTTCATGGCCATGCCGGCCGCGGCGGTGCGGGTCTCCACGCCAAGCTTGACGTACACCCGCTCCAGGTGCTTTTTCACAGTGGCCGGGCTGGCCCCCAGGATGTCGCCGATGTCGCGATTGATCTTGCCTTTGACCACCCAGTAAAGCACCTCGGCCTCGCGTGCCGTGAGCTTGAAGCTCAGGCTCATGGCCTCGATCACCGCGTCGTCCGAGACCTCCTGCATCACGATCAGCCAGTCGCCACCGCCCTCGCTGTCGCCGGTCTGCTGGTGCAGGCGGAAGGTGAGGCGGCGCGGGCCCTGGTCGTGGTTGAGGCGTGGTGGCTCGATGCTGGCCTGGGCATCGGGCAGGTGGCGGCGCAACCAGCTGACCACCGGCTCGGGCGTCACCGGTGCCGCAGTGCCGAAGTAGCGCATCAGCAGGTCGCGCGCCAGCGGGGTCTGCCACATGAGGCGGCCATCGCTCACGCGCACGGTGATGCTGGCGTAGCCGAAGGCATCGAGCGCATTGCGCGCCTGGCCGGCCTGCCGGGCCGCCTGACGCGCCTGGCGGGCGCCCTGCAGGTGCACGCTCATGCGGGCCAGCACCTCCTTGGGCTTGATGGGCTTGGTCACGTAGTCCACGCCACCGCTCTCCAGGGCGGCCACCAGGTGCTCGGTCTCGGTCAGCCCGGTCATGAAGATGATGGGGATGTGCGCGGTGCGGGGCTCGGCCTTGAGGCGGCGGGCCACCTCAAAGCCATCCATGCCCGGCATCATGGCGTCGAGCAGCACCACATCGGGCAGGGCCTGGCTGGCCCGCTGCAGCGCGGCCTCTCCCGAGGTGGCCACCAGCACGGTATAGCCCGACTCGTCCAGGGCGTCGTGCAGCATGGCCAGGTTGTCGGGCACATCGTCCACCACCAGCACCACATCGCTGTTGGCACGGTCCAGGGTCTGATCGTAAGAAGGCGCAGTCATGAGGATGGGGGGCGGCGGGCAGGATCTGGAGCGGAAGCAGAAGGCTCCGATTGTGCCGTGATGGCCTCGGCCAGTGCCTCGAACTGGAACCCACGCGCCAACGGGCGCAAGCCCTCCACCCAGGCCGCACACGCGGGCTCGTGGCGTTCGATGTCGGCCAGGGCGTTCATCACACCGCGGTAGTACCCCAGCATCACCGCTTCCAGCAGCACCTTGAGGCGGGGTGGGGTGGGGCGTGCGCCACCGTCGAGCGGCGGCTCGGGCAAAGGTGCGCTCGAAGGCGCGGGCGAAGGCTCGGCGACTGCAGCGATCGGGGCTGGCGCCGCAGTCGCCGGGCCTTCTGCCGCCGTCTGACCAGGGCCTCGCCAGACCAGGCCCAGGCGGCGTTCCAGCCAGTCCAGCAGCTCGCTGTGGCGCACGGGCTTGACCAGAAAGTCTTCCGGCGCGATGCCCACGTCGTTCTCCAGGCCCTTGTCGAAGGCATTGGCCGACACGATGGCCACCTGCGCCCGGGTGTGGCCTGCGGCGCGCAGGCGGCGCACGGTCTCCCAGCCATCGATGCCGGGCATGGCCAGGTCCATGAACACCGCGTCGGGCGCGTAGCCTGCGGCCAGCAGGTCCAGCGCATCGTGGCCGCTGGCGGCGGTGCGCAGCTCAAACCCCAGGGGTTGCAGCAGCTGCACCAGCAGCTCGCGGTCGGGCTCTTCGTTGTCCACCACCAACAGGCGGCGCCGTGGCCCCAGGTAGCCGCTGCGCTGGGCCGCAGCAGGTGCCTGGGCTGGCGGGTGCTGCAAGGCGCTGTCGTGCACCTCGGGCAAAAACAGCCGCACCCGGAACACCGAGCCCTGGCCGGGCGTGCTGTCCACCGACAACTCACCGCCCATCAGGTCGGTCAGCATCTTGGCGATCGTCAGGCCCAGGCCGGCCCCGCCCGAGCCGGCGCTGGCGGTGGTGCCGCGCGCAAACGGCTCGAAGATGCGCTGCAGTTCTGCCGTTGTCATGCCCGGGCCGGTGTCGTGCACCTCCAGCGTGGCCATTTCGCGGCCATGGCGCACCCGGAAGGTGACCTGGCCACGTGCCGTGAACTTGATCGCATTGCCCAGCAGGTTGATCAGGATCTGGCGCAGGCGCTTTTCGTCGGCGCGCACCACCTCGGGCAACTCGCCCTGGGCCTCGAACTGGAAGCGCAGGCCTTTGGCCGCCGCCTGCAGCTCGAACAGCCCGGCCACGTCGTGCACGAAATCCGCGAAACGCATGGGCCGCACCTCCAGCGTCATCTTGCCGGACTCGATGCGCGCCACATCCAGCGTGCCCTCGATCAGGGTCAGCAGGTGCTCGCCGCCGCGCCGGATCACGTTCACCGCCTGTTTGCGGTGCGGCGGCACGCCGGGGTCCTCGCCCATCAGCTGGGCATAACCGAGGATGCTGTTGAGCGGCGTGCGCAGTTCGTGGCTGATGGCGCTGATGTAGCGGCTCTTGGCCTGGTTGGCCTGGTCCGCCTGCTGGCGGGCCCGCTCGGCCACCTGGCGTGCGGTCTGCAGGGCCTCGTCGGTCTGGCGGTGCAACTCGATCTCGCGCATCAGCAATCGGGTCTGCCGGTTGGACTCTTCCTGCGCCACCTGCCGGCTCTTGTGTGCCAGCACCAGCCACCAGGCCACGATGCCGGCAATCACCAGCATGGCCATGTAAGCTTTCAAAAAGCCGGTGCGCAGAGACAGTTGGCCCAGCGGCGCGGCCGGCAGCATGTCGCCCAGGGTGCGCAGCTCCTGGTGGTAGAGCAGACCGAACACGGTGGCCAGCAGCGGCACGATGATCAGCATCAGCAACAGGAAATGCCCCAGCCCGGTGTCCAGATACGGCCAGATCCGGCGCGGCAGCAGCCAGCGCAAGGCACCCGACCACTGGGCCGACAGGCTGGCGTGGGGCTTGCACAGATCGCCGCAGCGCGCATCCAACGTGCAGCACAGCGAGCAGATCGGCCCGCGGTAGGCCGGGCAATGGGCCATGTCGGGGGCCTCGTACTCGCTCTCGCAGATCACGCAGCGGCGCAGGGCGGTGCTGGGGTCGGCCCCCGCCACGGGTGGGGCCTCGCTGTGCCGGGCGATGTAGTAGCGCCCCCCGGTCAGCCAGGCCAGCAGCGGCGAGGTGAGCATGGCCGTGCCCAAGGCGATCAGGGCCGAGAAGGCCTGGGCCAGGGGCCCGAACAGCCCCAGGTGGGCGCTCACCGACAGGGCCGAGGCCAGGGCCATGGCCCCCACCCCGACCGGGTTGATGTCGTACAGATGGGCCCGCTTGAATTCGATGCCCGGCGGGCTCAGGCCCAGGGGCTTGTTGATCACCAGATCGGCCACCACCGTCATCATCCAGGCGATGGCGATGTTCGAGTAAAGCCCCAGCACATCGCCCAGGGCCTCGAACACATTCATCTCCATCAGCATGAAGGCGATCAGGGTGTTGAACACCACCCACACCACCCGCCCCGGGTGGCTGTGGGTGACGCGCGAAAAGAAGTTGGACCACGCCAGCGAACCCGCATAGGCATTGGTGACATTGATCTTGAGCTGCGACAGCACCACGAAGATGGCCGTGGCCGCCACCGCCCAGCCATAGCGCGGAAACACATACTCGTAGGCGGCCAGGTACATCTGGTTGGGGTCCACCGCCCGATCGGGCGGCACCATGTGGGTGATGGCCAGGTAGGCCAGCAGCGCCCCGCCCAGCATCTTGGCCACGCCCACCAGCACCCAGCCCGGCCCACCGGCCAGCACGCCGGCCCACCACCGACCCGGGTGCGCCGGGTCGGGCCGGGGCATGAAACGCAGGTAGTCGGCCTGCTCGCCCATCTGGGTGATCAGCGCAATCCCCACCGTCGAGGCGGCACCAAACAGGTGCAAATCAAAGCCCGCAAAGCCGCGACCCTCACCACCATAGTGCGTGATGCCGGCAAACGCACCAGGATCGCGCAGTAGCACCGCCACGAAAGGCACCACCAGCATCACGATCCACAGCGGCTGCGTCCAGACCTGCAGCCGGCTGATCACCGACACCCCGTGCGTCACCAGCGGGATCACCACCAGCGCGCACACCAAATAGCCCCAGGACGGCGGGATGCCCAGCGCCAGCTCCAGCGCGTAGGCCATGACGGCCGCCTCCAGCGCAAAGAAGATGAAGGTGAACGAGGCATAGATCAGCGAGGTCAGCGTCGAGCCGATGTAGCCGAAGCCGGCGCCCCGGGTCAGCAAGTCCATGTCCACGCCGTAGCGCGCCGCGTACACGCTGATGGGCAGACCGGCCAGAAAGATCACCAGCCCCGTGGCCAGAATGGCCCACAGGGCGTTCTCGAAGCCGTACTGCACCAGCAAGGTGGCGCCCACCGCCTCCAGAATCAGAAACGAGGCTGCCCCGAAGGCCGTGTTGGCCACCCGGAAGATCGACCAGCGCCGAAAGCGCTGCGGTGCAAAGCGCAGCGCGTAGTCCTCCAGCGTCTCGCGCACCACCCAGCTGTTGTAGTCGCGGCGGATCTTGACCACCTGCTGCGGCGCCCCGGCATCGCCACCCGTGGGCGCATCGGCGTCTGGCTCGGCCGATGCGGCCGGCACGGTGGCGGGCTGGCCTGCTGGCCAAGCCGGCCCTGGCGGTGTCTCGGATGCCCTCATGCGTGCTGAACTCCTTGGTCTGGTCGGCCGGCAGGCCCCGGGTGCGGCCCCGGCCCCCTGCGATGCCCCAGAGCGGTGCAGCATTCATGCCATGCATCCGCCAGCGGCTCGGGCCCCGACTGTTTCCACGGTTCACAGGCTTTTTTTGCATCGAGCGGGAACTTGTGCGCTGCAGCGAACACAATCGGGGTTGTTTCCGCTCCAGCCTCCCCGCTTGCCCGCCTCCGCCATGCGCCTGCTCCTGCTTTGCCTGTTTTCTGTGCTGCTGCTCGGCTCGACCCTGCTGCAGGGCGAGAGCACAGCCTGGGCCGGCGAGCCCGAGCTGCTGCAAGGGGATGTGCTGCTGGTGACCTCGCCCTGCGAGGTGCTGGCCGACGAGCCCGACACCCTGGACGAAGACATGCGCACCGCCGTGCGCCTGTACCAGCCCCCTGTCACCAACGACGACCGCACCGAAATGTTCTGGGCCCCCGAAGAGCCCCGCCTGGACGCCCCGCTCCACGCCAGCGCGCCTGCGCCCTTCTCTGTTCGGCTGAGCAGCGTCTGCCCCCGGCCCTTGCTGCGCCCGCCCCGCCTGCAGGCCTGAGGCCCGCGCCTGCCTGACGGCCCGGCGCAACCCCTCCCCCCCTCCCTGTCGACTGACATCGCCTGCCGACCCGGCCCCCGTTACTGCGGGCGCCGGGCCCGCAACGCCTGAGCGCGTTGCGCACGCACGGCCCCAGGCTTGCCGCCTGCGGGCCGGCCCATCCGCTTCTTTTCACGGCCCCGCGCCGCCTCAGCCATGCACGCTTTTGATTCATCCCTGCCACGAGCCCTGCGCCGGACTGTGCCCCGACCCATGCCCTGGCCGCTGCAGACTTTGCCCAAACTGCCACGGCTGGCCTTGCTGACCGCCGCCCTGGCGCTGGGCAGCGCCACCCCCGGCCTGCTCTGGGCCCAGGCTGCCGCCCCGAGCAGCCCGCGCCCGGACAGCACCTTGTCGGACACCCCGGTGATGGGTCTGGAACAGCTGACCCGCCTGGTGCTGCAACACAACCCTGAGCTGCAGGCCGCCCTGCAGGCGCGGCAGACCGCCGCCGCCGGCGTGACCAGTGCCGGCGCCCTGCCCAACCCCCGGCTGGAAGTGAGCGGCGGCCACAACAGTGCCCGCCTGCCCTCGGCCAACCCGGGCCAGGTGCAGACCTGGGCGGTGTCGCAGCTGATCGAGAACCCGGCCCTGCGCAGCGCGCGCCAGGACGCCGCCCGGGCCGGGGTGAGAGGCAGCGCCGAACAGGCCGAGATCACGCGCCAGGCCTTGATCGCCCAGGTGCAGTTGCGCGCCTACGAGGCCCTGCTGCGCCAGGCCGAAGCGGCCAGCGCCAGCGAATCGCTGGCCTTGCTGGAGCAGGTGCGCGAGCGCGTGCGCCTGCGGGTGGACAGCGGCGAAGCCCCGCGCTACGAAATCATCAAGGCCGACGCCGAAATCATCAACGCCCGCCAGCGCCAGCAAAGCGCGGCCCTGCAGGCCGAGCAGGCCTTGCTGAGCCTGAACCGCCTGGCCGCCGGCCAGTTGCCCGAACGCTGGCGGCTGCAGGCCTCGCTGGACGATGCGCCGGCATTGCCCGGCTTGCCTGTGCTGCGCGCCCAGGCCGATGAGCGCAACCCCGAGCTGCGCGCCCTGCAGGCTGAGATCCAGCGCGCCCAGGCACGCCTGGCCGAGGCCCGCGCCAGCCGCTGGCCCGGCCTGGAGCTGCGCTACAGCCAGACACGCGACCCCGAGATCCGCCAGAACCAGCTCGGGGTGAGCATGCAGATCCCGCTGCTGGACACGCGCAGCGGCCCACGCGCCGAGGCCGAGTCCGAACTGCTGCGCCTGCAAGGCCGCCTGGACGGGCGCCGCGCCGAACTGGGCCAGCAGGTGCTGCTGGCCTGGAAATCCCTGGAGCTGGCCCGCGGCCGCACCGAGGCCCTGAGCCAGGGCGCCGTGCGCGAAGCCGAGGCCGCGCTGCGCGTGGCCCAGGCCGCCTACCGCTATGGCGAGCGCGGCATCCTCGATGTGCTAGACGCCCAGCGCGTGCTGCGCAGCGTGCGCGCCGACCTGCTGGATGCGCGCTACCAGCAGCAGGTGGCGCGCATCGAACTCGAATTGCTGGCAGGCCGCCACGGCGAGGCCGAGCTCACCCCCGCCGTCACACCAGCCGCCTCGGCCACCCCACAGCCCTGAGGCCCCACACCCCATTCCATGAAACCGATCATGAACACCTTCAAGCACCCTCCCCTGCCCCTGGCCACCCTGGCCACCCTGGCACTGGCCCTGTTGTGCGCCTTCACGCTGAGCGCCTGCGGCCCTGCCGACAAAGCGGCCTCGGCCACCCCGGCCGCCGAAGCCCCGGCCACCGACCCGCTGGAAGTGCGGGTCAAGCCCGAGATGGCGGCCCAGTTCCAGGTGCAGAAACTGGCCCCGGTCGCGCTGGTGCCCACGCAAGATGTGGCGGGTCGCATCGAGGCCAATGACCGCCTGGTGACCCGCATCGGTGCTTCGGTCACCGGCCGGGTGACCGACGTGCTGGCCGAGGTGGGCGACCGCGTCAAGACTGGCCAGGCCCTGGCCTACGTGGCCAGCCCCGAGCTGACCACCGCCCAACTGGCCTTCCTGCGCGCCCATGCGGCCAGCCAGCTGGCCGAGCGCGCCGTGGAGCGCGCCCGCCAGTTGATCCAGGCCGATGTGATCGGCTCGGCCGAGCTGCAACGCCGCGAATCCGAACTGAGCATCGCCCGCGCCGAACTGCGTGCGGCCGGCGACCAACTGCAGCTCATGGGCCTGCCTGCAGGCGCCATCGAACAACTGCGCAGCCAGGGCACCCTGGCCGCCAAGACCGCCGTGGTGGCCACCCTGTCGGGCGTGGTGATCGAGCGCCAGGTCAGCCGAGGCCAGGTGGCCCAGCCGGGCGACCCGCTGTTCACCGTGGCCGACCTGGGCAATGTCTGGGTGGTGGGCGGCCTGCCGGAACAGGCCGCCCGCTCGGTGCAGCCGGGCCAGGCGGTGGAAATCGAGGTGCCCGCCCTGGGCGCCCAGCGCCTGCAGGGCAAGATCGTCTACGTGGGCGACACCGTGTCGCCCGAGACCCGCACCGTGACCATCCGCACCCAGGTCGACAACACCCGCCGCGACCTCAAGCCGCAGATGCTGGCCACGATGCGCATTGCCGCCGCACCGCAGCAGGTGCTGGCCGTGCCCGCCGCCGCCGTGGTGCGCGAGAACGACCGCGACCACGTGTTCGTGCGCCAGGCCGAGGGGCGCTACCGCCTCACGCCGGTCGAACTGGGGGCCGCCAGCGGCGCCCTGCGCCCGCTGCTCAAGGGCCTGCCCGAGGGCAGCGAGGTGGTGGTCGAAGGGGCCTTCCACCTGAACAACGAGCGCAAGCGCGCCGAACTGGAGTAAGCCATGGTTGCCTCCCTGATCCGTGCCGCGCTGAGCCAGCGCCTGGTGGTGGTGGTGCTGGCCCTGGTGCTCTGCGCCTTCGGCGTGCGCGAAGCCACGCGACTGTCGGTGGACGCCTTCCCCGACGTGACCAATGTGCAGGTGCAAGTGGCCACCGAAGCGCCCGGGCGTTCGCCCGAAGAGATCGAGCGCTTCGTCACCGTGCCGCTGGAGATCGCCATGACCGGGCTGCCCGGCCTGGTCGAGATGCGCTCGCTCAACAAGAGCGGCCTGTCCATCATCACCCTGGTGTTCACCGACACCACCGATGTGTACTTTGCCCGCCAACTGGTGACCGAACGCCTGATCGAGGTGACGCCGCGCATGCCGGCCGGCATCGTGCCGGTGCTGGGCCCGGTCTCCACCGGCCTGGGCGAGGTCTACCAGTACACCCTGGAGCGACCCGACGACGGCCAGCGCGCGCTCACCCCTGAAGAACTGGCCGAGCGCCGCACCGTGCAAGATTGGGTGCTGCGCCCCATGCTGCGCTCCATCCCGGGCGTGGCCGAGATCAACTCGCAGGGCGGCTACGTCAAGCAGTACCAGGCGCTGGTCGACCCCGGGCGGCTGCGCCACTACGGGCTGTCGGTGCAGCAGGTGGTCCAGGCCATTGCCAACAACAACGCCAACGCCAGCGGCGGCATCCTGCCGCAACTGACCGAGCAGTACCTGATCCGTGGCCTGGGGCTGATACGGACCATGGACGACATCGCCAACATCGTGGTCAAGGAGCAGGCCGGCGTGCCGGTGTTTGTGCGCGACGTGGCCACCGTGCAGCTGGGCAGCGAGGTGCGCCAGGGCGCCATCATCAAGGGCGGCTACACCGAGGGGGTGTCGGGCATCGTGCTGATGATGCGGGGCGGCAACGCCAAGCAGGTGGTGTCCCGCGTGAAAGACCGGGTGGACGAGATCAACCGCCAGGGTCTGCTGCCCGACGGGCTGCAGATCGTGCCCTACTACGACCGCACCGAGCTGGTCGACTCGGCCCTGTTCACCGTGGGCAAGGTGCTGGTCGAGGGCATCTTCCTGGTGGTGGTGGTGCTGTTCATCTTCCTGGGCGATGTGCGATCCAGCCTGATCGTGGTGGCCACCCTGGTGATCACACCGCTGACCACCTTCATCCTGATGAACCGCTATGGCATCTCGGCCAACCTGATGTCACTGGGGGGGCTGGCGATTGCCATCGGCCTGATGGTGGACGCCACGGTGGTGGTGGTCGAGAACGTGTACCACCGCGTGGGCCAGGCCGGTGCCGGCATGGGGGCGCGGGTGCGCGCCATCCTGGACGCCACCACCGAGGTGGCCACGCCCACCGTCTTCGGCATGGCCATCATCATCCTGGTGTTCCTGCCGCTGATGACGCTGCAGGGCATCGAGGGCAAGATGTTCGCGCCGCTGGCGCTGACCATTGCCATGGCCCTGGGCGTATCGCTGGTGGTGTCGCTGATCCTGTCGCCGGTGCTGTGCGCCTACTTCCTCAAGGGCGGGGCCGACCACGACACCCGGCTGATCGCCTTCCTGAAGCGCCATTACCTGCGCCTGCTGGACGGCGCCACGCTGCGCAACCGCCTCACGCTGGGGGTGGCCGTGGGCCTGCTGCTGGGCTCGCTGGCCCTGTTTCCGCTGCTGGGCAAATCCTTCATGCCCACCATGAAGGAAGGCGCGCTGACACCGCAGATCAACCGTGTGCCCAGCATCTCGCTGGACGAATCCATCCGCATGGAAATGGGCGCCATGAAAGCCGTGGCCGAGGTGCCCGGTGTGCGCATGGTGGTGTCCAAGCTGGGCCGGGGCGAGTCGCCCGCCGACCCGGCCGGGCCCAACGAGTCCGACCCCATCGTGCTGCTGGACCCGAAATCGGGCCGGACCCAGGACGAGATCGACGAGGACATCCGCCAACGCCTGTCCAGCATCCCGGGCGTGCAGATCGTGCTGTCGCAGCCGATCTCCGAGCGGGTGGACGAGATGGTGACCGGGGTGCGCTCGCAGCTGGCCATCAAGGTGTTCGGCGACGAGCTGGGTGAGCTCAAGCGCCTGTCCGAGCAGGTGGCCCGGGTGCTGAAGAGCGTGGACGGCAGCCGCGACATCCGCATCGAGCGCCTGTCGGGCCAGCAGGCGCTGACGGTGGACATCGACCGCAAGGCCATTGCCCGCCACGGCATCAACGTGGCCGACGTGCACAGCCTGATCGAGACCGCCATCGGCGGCAAGGAAGTGACCACCCTGTACGAGGGCGAGCGCCGCTACAACGTGGTGGTGCGCTTTCCGGCGGCGGCGCGGCAGAGCGCCGAGGCCATCGGCAACACCCTGCTGACCACACCCGACGGCGCCCAGGTGCCGCTGTACTCGGTGGCGCGCATCGAGCTGGTGGACGGCCCCGCGCAGATCAGCCGTGAAAGCGGCAAGCGCCGCGTGGTGGTGGGTGCCAACGTGGAAGGCCGCGACCTGGCCGGCTACGTGGCCGAGGTGCAGCAGCGACTGGCCCAGGAGGTGCGCCTGCCCGAGGGCTACGAGTTCCGCTTCGGCGGGCAGTTCGAGAACATGGAGCGCGCCATGGGCACGTTGGCGGTGATCGTGCCGCTGACCATCGCGGCCATCTTCTTCCTGCTGTTCCTGCTGTTCAACTCGGTGCGCCTGGCCAGCCTGATCATCCTGGTGCTGCCCTTTGCCTCGATCGGGGGCCTGGTGGGCCTGTTCGTGACCGGCGAGTACCTGAGTGTGCCGGCCTCGGTGGGCTTCATCGCGCTGTGGGGCATTGCGGTGCTCAACGGCGTGGTGCTGGTGACCTGCATCCGGCGCCTGCGCGAGGACGGCCTGGAGGTGGCCGCCGCGGTGCGTGAAGGCTGCGTGCAGCGCTTCCGCCCCGTGATGATGACGGCCACCGTGGCCCTGCTGGGGCTGGTGCCGTTTCTGTTTGCCACCGGCCCGGGCTCGGAGGTGCAACGCCCGCTGGCCATCGTGGTGATCGGGGGCCTGATCTCCTCCACCCTGCTGACCCTGGTGGTGCTGCCCACGCTGTACCGCTGGTTCGACGAAAAACCCACCGAAGCCTGAAGGAGACCGCCATGAAGGAAATCCGAGCCATTGTGCGGCCCAGCCGCCTGAACCGCCTGCGCGACGCGCTGCGCGCCATCCCCAACTTTCCGGGGGTGACGATCTTCCGCGCCGAGGGCTTCACCGCCCCGGCGGCGGTGGACAAGCGCAGCGTGCGAGAAGAGTTGACCGACTTCAGCCCCAAGCTGATGGTGTCGGTGCTGGCCCAGCCCGAGATGGTGGAGAGCATCCGCCAGGCCATCACCCAGGCCTGCCAGACCGGGCAGATCGGCGACGGCCTGGTCTGGGTGGTGGACATCGACGAGACCCACCGCATCCGCGACGGCAGCGCGGTGTGAGCCTCACGGCGCGCTGACGCGCTCAGGGGGGCGGCAATGCCGCCGTACAAGATCAAGGTGGCGGCAATGCCGCCACGTAGGGCGCGTCAGTCAGGGTGCGCAAGAAGGCCACCAGGTCGTCGATGTCCTGCTCGCTCAGCGCGGGCGGCTGGTCGGGGCGGCGGTTCAACGGCGGCGAGTTGACGTTCACGTTGCCTCGGTGGGCCCGGGCCACGTCCTCGAACACGCTGCCCGAGGCGTACCACTGGCTGGGCTTGATCGAGCGCGTGTTGTAGAAGGCCACCGCGTCGCGCAGCGAGTGCAGCACGCCGTTGTGCATGAAGCTCTGGCGCAGCGCCACGTTGCGCAGGCCCGGCGTGCGCAGGTAGGCGCACCATTGTTGCGGCTCTGGCCACTGCTGGGCCTGGGCCGTGGCGCACAGACCCTCATCGAAATGGCCCGGCTGGCGGTTGGGCGCCAGGGCCCGGTTGCGCGGCACGGCAAGGGCGTCGTAGCCAAAGTCGGTGAACAGCGAGCGCTCAGGCCGTGAAGCGGTGTCCGACAAGGCATGGCACGAGGCGCAGTTGCCCTTGTCGGGGTTCTTGAACAGCGCCAGGCCACGCATCTCGGGCGGGCTCAGCGGCTTGCGATCCCGCAGGTAGGCGTCAAAGCGCGAGCTGAAGGGCGCCATCTCGTCGCTTTGCAAGTAGGCCTCGAAGGCGGCGCCCAGGGCCCGCACCAGGGCCTCGGGGTCGCGCAGCACCGCGGGGCCGAAGGGGGCCACCCCGCTGTCGGCCAGCGACTGGGCCAGGCCGTTGCGGCGCAGGCGCTGCAGCAGCTGGCGCGGGCTGCCGTTGTTCATCTCGTGCGGGTCGAACAAGGGCCCGCGCGCCTGCTCGGCCAGGGTGTCGGCGCGGCCATCGGCCATCAGGCCGCCGAAGGGCGAGGGATAGGGCGCGTCGTCGTCCTGGTAGAAGTGGCGGCGCGGCACATAGCGCACATAGAGCAGCGAAGGCGCATTGCGCAGGCTGAACTGGCCGGCGCGGCTGCCGCGCGGCGTGCCCGGCCCACCGGCCAGGGCCTGGGGCCCGGGCATGAAGGCGCGGGCCGGGTCATGGCAGCTGGCGCACGAGGCGCCTGCCGGCTCGGACAGGCGTGGCTCAACAAACAGGCGCCGACCCAGGGCCACCAAGGCCGGGTCGGGCGCAAACCGGGCGCTGGTGGCGTCGTATTTGGCCGCCACCAATGGGCTGCGGCCAATCCCGGCGAGCACCTTCTGCGCGCCGCCGCCCGAGACCAGCACCACGCTGTCAGGGGCGGCCAGCGCCCCGACCGACACGTTCAACGCCAGCAGCCCGGCGAGCAGCGGCCTCACGGCGTCAGGAAGCCGGTCTTGTCGCAGCTGAGCGCCTTGCCCGACTGCACGCAGGTGGCCATCAGCTTGCCGGCAGCGCTGTAGGCCTTGAAGGTCCAGCCTGTGGCGGGGGCCGCGTTGCGGTCCATCACCATGAAGCCGAAGCTGGCACTGTGCGTGATGCGGTCGATGGTGGCGCCCACGGCCGGCGTCAGCCCGGCCGGCAGCGGGTCGGGCAGGGCCACATCCAGCGAGTCGCCGCCATTGCCCGTGACCAACGTGGCCGGGTGCCCCGATGCGAAGTTGATGGCCTGGAAGTCATGCACGTGGCCGTGCAGGGCCACGTTGACGCCCGGCGGGTAATAGGCCTGGGCGTTCAGGCTGCTCATGGCCGACTGCAGGGCCAGGTTGCCCGGCGCCGGGGTGCTGCCGGCCACCGGGGCAAAAGCCAGGATCGGGTGGTGGTTGGTGAAGAGGGTGTTGACCATGCCGGTCTTGGCGGCCAGGCTGCCCACGGTCTGGAACTGCTTCTGGTAGATGGCGAACTGGGCATCGGTGGGCTTGAGGGCGGCCGAGCCGGTCTTGGCCGAATCGAACACCACGATCTGCGAATCGCTGCCCAGGGCCACGGCATAGGGGTCGCTGTAGTTGGCCGTGCCGTCGTTGACCGGGTCGTCGCAACTGCGTGCGGCCGAGTAGCTGCGCACATCCATGAAGCGGTACCAGCCCTGGCCGGCGCGCGCGCACTCCTCGTGGTTGCCGCGCACGACCACCCAGGGGGCGGCTGAGAGCAAAGGGGCAGCGGGCTGGAACAGGTCGGCCAGCCAGGTGTCCCAGCCGTAACCCCAGGGGCTGCCCTGGCAGCCGGCCACGTCGCTGGGGCAGGCGTTCTCGCGGTAGTGGTAGTCGCCGATGTGCAGCACCAGGTCGGGTGTCATCGAGGCCGCCACCTTGGACAGGCTGGCAAACGGCCAGGCCACCGGGTCGCTGCAGGCCTGCCACGCGGCGCCGGCCTTCTTCATGCGGCAGCCGGTGTCGGCCAGCACCAGCACGCGCTGGGGGTTGGCCTTGGGCACGGGCAGCACGCGGTTGGCCACGGCCACCTTCTGCGCCCCGCCGGGCAGGGTGGCTTCGCACACCGAGACCGGGAAGGCCGAGGGCTTGGAATCCACCGGGTCGCTGGCCGTGGTGCGCTGTGCGGCAGTGCCCGGGCCGACGCGCAGGTTCATGCGGGTGGCATTGCCATCCACCACCAGCAGCGGGCAGGCGGCATTGGCCGCGGCTGCGCCTGTGGTGCCGGTCGGCGGGCTGTAGCTGGTGACCACGCGGGCAATGGCCTGGTTGCTGTCGCCCATCTCCACCCAGGCGGCCTGGATGTTGGCGTCGCCGCTGGCGGCATCCGGCGAGCTGTCGCCGGTGCAGCCGGGCAGCACCAGGGCCGCGCCCAGGGTGGACAAGCCAGCCAGCCAGACCAGGGGGTGCTGTTGCAGTTGTTTCATGGTGGGTTCTCCGTCCTCGGTAAACCCAGCACCGTACGGGCGGGCTGTTGCAAGGCCGTGACAAGGCGGCAACAAGGTCTTTACCCAGGCGCGACAGGGCTCAGGCACCAGGGTGGTGCAACACCGGGCAAGATTCCTGCTTTAACATTTGGAGACATCCAGACTGACCGATATCGAGGCATCCCCATGGAATTGACCCCCCGGGAAAAAGACAAACTGCTCATCTTCACCGCCGCCCTGCTGGCCGAGCGCCGCAAGGCCCGAGGCCTGAAGCTGAACTACCCCGAGGCGGTGGCCTACATCAGCGCTGCCGTGATGGAAGGCGCCCGCGACGGCAAGACCGTGGCCCAGTTGATGAGTGAGGGGCGCACCCTGCTGAGCCGCGACGAGGTGATGGAGGGCATCCCCGAGATGATCCCCGACATCCAGGTCGAGGCCACCTTCCCTGACGGTACCAAGCTGGTGACCGTCCACCAGCCGATTCCATGACCCCCCCTGAGTCGCCTGCGCGCCCCGTGCGCCCGCGAGACGCGGACGCACTTCGGCCTGTCCTGAAGCCCGCTCCGCGTTGTCTGCTGGCTTGGCTTGCGCCGCAGATACTGGACCGTCGTGGGCGCGCCAGTGGCTCGGGACATCAGGCATTCAACAGAACTGTGTGTGACTTCAAAAAAACCGCGACAGGAGAACAGCGACCATGATTCCCGGCGAACTGATCATCGACGAGGGCGAGCACGCCCTGAACACCGACCGCCCCACCGTGACCCTGCTGGTGCGCAACACGGGTGACCGCCCGATCCAGGTGGGCTCGCATTACCACTTCGCAGAGACCAATGCGGCGCTCGGCTTTGACCGCGCCGCCGCGCGCGGCATGCGGCTGAACATCGCCTCGGGCACGGCGGTGCGCTTTGAGCCTGGGCAAGAGCGCACCGTCGAGCTGGTCGCGGTGTCGGGCAGCCGCCACATCTACGGTTTTCGCGGCCTGGTGCAGGGCGCACTCTGATCCCGGCAGGCAAAGGACACACCATGAGTTCCATTTCACGCCGCGCCTACGCGGAAATGTTCGGCCCCACCACGGGTGACCGCATCCGACTGGCCGACACCGACCTGATCATCGAGATCGAACACGACCACACCCTGGCCGCCGGCAGCTACGGCGAAGAGGTGAAGTTCGGCGGTGGCAAGACCATCCGCGACGGCATGGCACAAAGCCAGCGCGCGCGCGCCGAAGGCGCCGTCGACACCGTGCTGACCAATGCCGTGATCCTGGACCACTGGGGCGTGGTGAAGGCTGACATCGGCCTGAAGAACGGCCGCATCGTGAAGATCGGCAAGGCCGGCAACCCCGACACCCAGCCCGGGGTGGACATCATCATCGGCCCGGGCACCGAAGTGATCAGCTGCGAAGGCAAGATCGTCACCGCCGGCGGCATCGACACCCACATCCACTTCATCGCACCGCAGCAGATCGAAGAGGCTCTGTGCAGCGGCATCACCACCATGATCGGGGGCGGCACCGGCCCGGCCACGGGCACCTTTGCCACCACCTGCACGCCCGGCCCCTGGAACATCGAACGCATGATGCAGGCGGCCGACGCCTTTCCGATGAACCTGGGCTTTCTGGGCAAGGGCAATGCCAGCCTGCCCACGGCGCTGCACGAGCAGATCGATGCCGGCGCCATCGGCCTGAAGCTGCACGAGGACTGGGGCACCACGCCCGCCGCCATCGACAACTGCCTGAATGTGGCCGAGTTGACCGACACCCAGGTGGCCATCCACACCGACACGCTCAATGAATCGGGCTTTGTCGAAGACACCGTGGCGGCCTTCAAGGGCCGCACCATCCACACCTTCCACACCGAAGGCGCGGGCGGCGGCCACGCCCCCGACATCCTGCGCGTGGTGGGCGAAGCCAATGTGCTGCCTTCGTCGACCAACCCGACGCGGCCCTACACCATCAACACGCTGGACGAGCACGTGGACATGCTGATGGTGTGCCACCACCTGCACGCCAACATCGCCGAAGACCTGGCCTTTGCGGAAAGCCGCATCCGCAAGGAGACCATCGCCGCCGAGGACATCCTGCACGACCTGGGGGCCATCAGCATGTTCAGCTCGGACAGCCAGGCCATGGGCCGGGTGGGCGAGGTGATCCTGCGCTGCTGGCAGACCGCGCACAAGATGAAGCAGCAGCGCGGCAAGCTGCCCGCCGACACGGCGCGCAACGACAACTACCGGGCCCGGCGCTACATCGCCAAGTACACCATCAACCCGGCCATCGCACACGGCATCGGCCACATCGTGGGCAGCATCGAAGAAGGCAAATGGGCCGACCTGGTGATCTGGAACCCCGCCTTCTTCGGCGTGAAGCCCTCGCTGATCCTCAAGGGCGGCTTCATCGCCATGGCCGCCATGGGCGACCCCAACGCCAGCATCCCCACCCCCCAACCGGTGCATTACCGGCCCATGTTCGGCGCCTTCGGCGGGGCCATCGCCAAGGGCTCGCTCACCTTTGTGTCGCAGGCCGGTATGGCGGCGGGCATCGACCAGCGCTATGGCCTGCACAAGACCCTGGCCGAGGTGAAGAACATCCGCAACGTGGGCAAGAAGGACATGCTGCTCAACGACTATGCCCCGCGCATGGAAGTGGACGCCCAGACCTACGAGGTGCGGGCCGATGGCCAGTTGCTGACCTGCGAGCCTGCCACCAGCCTGCCGATGGCGCAGCGCTACTTCCTGTTCTGAGACCGTGTCGATCTTCTGAGACCCGGCTGCCCCCAGGGCCGGGGCCGAGGCGTTAAAGTTTCGGCCCCCGTTTTCACTTTCCCGTCTGGATTGCCGACCATGCTGCAGATCTCCAAAATCATCCCCGGTGGCCAGGGCCTGGCCCCCGTGCTGCTCAAGCGCGCCCACAGCCTCGAACTGGACTGGGACGTGCGCCAGAAAAGCCGCTTCGACGCCACCGACTCGGGCGGGCGCCACCTGGGCGTGTTCCTGCCGCGCGGCACCACGGTGCGCGGCGGCGACGTGCTGGTGGCCGAAGACGGCTCGCTGGTGCGCGTGATCGCGGCCCCCCAGCCGGTGCTGCGCATCACCCCCTGCAGCAGCCATGGCAGCCCCTTCGACCTGGTGCGGGCCGCCTACCACCTGGGCAACCGCCATGTGCCGATCGAGCTCAAACCCGATCACCTGAAGATCGAGCCCGACCATGTGCTGGCCGACATGCTGCGCAGCATGCACCTGATCGTGAACGCGGTGGACGAATCCTTCGAACCCGAATCGGGCGCCTATGGCGACCACGGCGGCCACCACGCGGGGCATGGGCATGACCACGGCCACGAGCATGCGCACCACGACCACGGTCACAAGCACGCGGCCCACGAACCCGGCACCGGCGCCCCGCACGAGCACACGCAGGACTGCGGCCATGACCACGGGCACGACCAGGGGCATGCTCACGATCATGATCATGATCACGGGCACGAACACAAGCACGGGCATCAACACCCCCACACCCACCACGATCACCAGCACGATCACGGCCATGAACACGGCCCGGGCTGCGACCACGACCACGACCACGACCACGACCACGACCACAATCATGGGCACCGGCACTGAAGCCCGTGGCCCGGCCCTGCCCAGCCAGGGCACGGCTGGCCTGCTGTCGCTGATCTGGCTGGCCTCACCAGCCCTGCCGGTGGGCGGCTTTTCGTACTCCGAGGGGCTGGAGGCCGCGGTCGAATGGGCCGGGGTCAGCAACGAAGCCACGGCCGCCGACTGGCTGCTGGACCAGCTGCACCTGGGCCTGGCCCGCGGCGATCTGGCCGTGCTGGCAGCCAGCGTGCAGGCGCTGCGCGCCGACCGCCTGGACCGGCTGGCCGAACTCAACCAATGGGTGTTGCACACCCGCGAGACCAGCGAGCTGCGCCTGCAGAGCGTGCAGATGGGCCGCTCGCTGATCGACTGGCTGCGCAACCTGCAGCCTGCCCAGGCCGAACGGGTGCAGGGCCTGGGCCTGACCTACCCGGTGGCCTTCGCTGCCGCTGCTGCCGCCAGCAGCGCCAGCGCCGCCGACATCTGCGCCGCCTATGCCTTTGGCTGGTGCGAGAACATGAGCCAGACCGCCATCAAGGCCGTGCCCCTGGGCCAGAGCGCGGGCCAGCGCATCCTGGCCCGGCTGGCGGCAGAGATCCCGGCCGCCGTGGCCGGCGCCATGGCCCTGGACGATGCCGGCCGCCAGGCCTTCACTCCGCGGCTGGCCGTGCTGTCGGCCCGCCACGAAACCCAGTATTCCCGGCTTTTCAGAAGCTGACCCCACCCCTGCCCTGCCTTTTACCGAGAGCCTTCATGAGCACCGCCCTGCACCACATCCCCGGCCGCACCAAGAAACTTCCGCCCCTGCGCGTGGGCATCGGCGGGCCCGTCGGCTCGGGCAAGACCACCTTGCTGGAGATGCTGTGCAAGGCCATGAGCCCGCAGTACGACCTGATTGCCATCACCAACGACATCTACACCAAGGAAGACCAGCGCCTGCTGACCGTGAGTGGCGCCCTGCCGGCCGAACGCATCCTGGGTGTGGAAACCGGCGGCTGCCCGCACACGGCCATCCGTGAGGATGCCTCGATCAACCTCGAAGCCATCGACCGCATGCTGGCGCAGTTCCCCGAGGCCGACGTGGTGTTTGTCGAGTCGGGCGGCGACAACCTGGCCGCCACCTTCAGCCCCGAACTCAGCGACCTGACGATCTACGTGATCGACGTGGCCGCGGGCGAGAAGATCCCGCGCAAGGGTGGCCCCGGCATCACCAAGAGCGACCTGTTCGTGATCAACAAGACCGACCTGGCCCCCCATGTGGGCGCCGATCTGGCGGTGATGGAAGCCGACACCCAGCGCATGCGTGGCAAGAAGCCCTATGTGATGACCAACCTGAAGACCCTCAGCGGTCTGAGCCAGGTGGTGGAATTCATCGAGAACAAGGGCATGCTCAAGGCCTGAGCCCTCTGACCCCACCCGGGTCACCCGAGCGTTCCACAGGCAGGGCCCCACCCTCAGCCTGGGCTCAACAGGCGCCCACACCGGGCCAGGGTGCCCGGAAATTCGGCCCAAGAATCCAGGCTCCGGGCCTAAGTGCTTGTTTTTGAACGCCTCTCCTGATAAGTTCGTCACAAATTGAACAATTTGAACAATGCCCCTCAGGGGCGGGAGAGGCTATGTACATACGTTTGTTTGTTCTGATGGTGCTGGTGGCTTACAGCTATTACGCTGGCGTGTCGCCCAATACCCGGAACCACGGTTTCAACACCATGGTGGCCTATTCGCTGCTGGTGTTCGGCCCCCTGCTGTACCTGCTGCCCAGCTACGAAGCCTTCAGAATCCGGCAACCCAAGCGCCTGACAATCGCCTTGTTGAATATTTTTCTGGGCTGGACCGTGGTGGGCTGGCTGGTGGCCATGGTGATGGCCGTCAAGAAGCCCGAGGTGACCTTGCCCGATGGCGAAGAAAGCGGCTACTTCGACAGTGAATTGCTGGTGCGCGGCTTCTCCATCGTGCCCTGCCCCAAGTGCGGCGAAAAGGTGCGGGACGACGCGGTCAAGTGCAAGCACTGCGGCACCAGCCTGACACCCGCCACCTGAAGTTCAGGTAACCCGCGCCGGTGGCACACCCTGCCTCGGCAGCCGCACCACGGCCATCAGGCCGCCCTCAGGCCGGTTGCGCAACTGCAACTGGCCCTGGTGGCGCAGCGCGATGTCCCGCGCAATCGACAGCCCCAAGCCCATGCCGCCACGGTAGCGCTGGGCCGCCGCCTCCAGGCGCACAAAGGGCTGAAGCACATGCTCCAACTCGGCCTCGGGCAGGCCCGGGCCGTGGTCGCGCACCTCGATGCCGACCTCGCGGCCATCGTCCCAGAGAAAGACCTCGGCCTGCACGCCGTAGCGGACGGCGTTGCTCAGCAGGTTGCCCAGGCAACGCCGCAAGGCCAGTGGCTGCACCAGCAGCGCCCCGGCACGCCCATGCACCGGCACCCAGTGCCCGCAGGCCTGCTGGTCATCGGCCAGGCTGTCGACCAGGGCCTTGATATCCGTCCACACCGGCGGCTCGGGCGCGGCCACGCCGCGCAGGTGGTCCAGCGTGGTGGTGATCAAGGCGTCCATCTCGGCAATGTCGCGCCGGAACAGGCTGCGGTCGGCGGCGTCGTGCAGGTGCTCGGCGCGCAGGCGCAACCGGGTGAGCGGGGTGCGCAGATCGTGCGACACCGAGGCCACCACCCGGTCGCGCTCCTGCAGGCGCTGCTGCAACGTGGTCTGCAGTTGATTGAAAACCCGGCTGGCTTCGCGGAACTCGGTGCTGCCGTCCTCCGGCAAGGGCGGGCGTTCCAGCCCCTGGCCCATGGCCCGCGCGGCCAGCACCAGGCGCTCGATCGGGGCCGCACAGCAGCGCGCACCCACCCAGGCCGCCAACACGGCGGCCAGCAAGCCCAGCGCCCACTCCAGCCCCCCCTGCCAGGACAGCGGTGCCGTCACCCAAGGCCCAGGCCCTTCCAGATCGAACACCCAGGCGTGCAAAGCCAGCAGCAAGGGCCCCAGCAGCAGTTGCCCCACCACCGCCATGCCCACCATCACCCAGGCCAGGCGCCCGAACAGCGAGGCCGGCAGGCAGCGCCTGAGGCGGGCGCGCCAGCGCGACGGCTGCAGAAAGGGCTGGAACACAAGGGTGAACATGGCGTGGCTGTCGGGTGGGTCGGGCTCAGGGCTGCCAGCCCATGCGGCCCTGCACGTTGCGCACATTGAACAGGTAGCCGGCCCCCCGCACGGTCTTGATGAACCGTGGCTCGCGCGGATCGTCCCCCAGCTTCTGGCGCAGGCGCGACACCAGCAGGTCGATGCTGCGCTCGAACACCTCCATCGAGCGACCGCGCGCGTCCTCCATGAGCTGGTCACGGCTGCAGATGCGCCGCGGCATCGACAAAAAGGTGCACAGCAGCCTGAATTCGGCATTCGACAAGGGGGTGACCACCCCCTCGGGCGTGATCAGGTGGCGCGCCATGCGGTGCAACTGCCAGCCGTCAAAGTGCACCACCTCGGACTCCTCGGGCGGTGGTGCCTGCCCGCTGGTGATGCGGCGCAGCACGGTCTGGATGCGGGCCACCAGCTCGCGCGGCTCGAAGGGTTTGCTCATGTAGTCGTCGGCCCCCATCTCGAGCCCGATCACGCGGTCGTAGGGGTCACCCCGGGCCGTGAGCATGATGATCGGGATGCGCGAGCGCGAGCGCAGCTCGCGCGCCAGGGCCAGGCCGTCGGTGCCGGGCAGCATCACGTCCAGCACCACCAGATCGACAGGCTGCGCCGCCAACACCATGCGCATGGAGTCGGCATCACGCGCCGTGTGGGCTGTGAAACCGAAGCGCGACAGGTATTGGGCCAGCAGTTGGGTGATGTCTGCATCATCGTCAACCACGAGGATGTGTTGCATGGGCAATCGAGAGCGAAAGACGCCGAAGTCTACGCACCGACACCCCCCTCAAAGCGACCCAAATAGACCCCGAATACCCCGCTGTTCAAGCCTTAGAAACGTGGTTTGTAAGCATCCGCTTACAGTTCTGACATACCCCGCGTACCGCAGGCGCGGACAGTTGAAAGACCTGTATCTGACCGATCCACAACCCCTCGTCAACGCCCGCCTCGACACCGCCCTCAGCCCAAATCGGGCCCCAAGGCCGGCTACAATGCCGGGCGAAGGAAGTGTGGCAGAGTGGTCGATTGCACCGGTCTTGAAAACCGGCGGCCCGAAAGGGTCCGTGAGTTCGAATCTCACCGCTTCCGCCA
>Ga0209913_1000450_pt1 | contig 35171 bp, 33 predicted proteins | sample PersoiDNA2013203_FD_185805 | JGI IMG/M metagenome (GOLD analysis project Ga0209913, IMG submission 185805) | Permafrost soil microbial communities from the Arctic, to analyse light accelerated degradation of dissolved organic matter (DOM) -... | ecosystem: Environmental > Terrestrial > Soil >... | reverse complement strand
AACCCTGTGGGGGCAATGGAACGAGACCCAGCTGCCCATCACCGACGAGGTCTTCACCCACGGCGTGACCCCCGACATCCAGGCCGACCGCTACGCGCCGGACAAGAGCCAGCGGGTGCGGGCTTGACCGCGCATAGCTTCAACGACGGCGCACGCTGACGCGGGGCTGCGCCCTACTTTCGATCATGCCCCAAGGTGGCGTAGGCCACAGGGTCCATGGACTTCAATCGAAGAGCCGCCCCCCAACCTGCGAGCCCGGCAAGGGGCAGCAAGGCGAGCAGAGCCCAGGACAAGGCTTGGCTGGCCCCTGTCAAGACTTGAAAGTTGGGCACGGCAAGAGCGAAGACAAAGCTCAGGCCCAGCAGGGCCGCGAGTGGCATCCAGAAAATTCTGAACCTGCTGTAGGCATGTGCATCCCGGCGGAAGAACACGATGACCGCCACCGCTGTCGCCATCATCAGCAGCAGCAGACACACCGTGGCGATGTTGCTGAGCCAAGAGAAGAGGTGCAGTACGGGGTCGGCCTTGAACACCGCAAACAAAAGCACCACGGCCAGGCACAGCAAGGTTTGCAACAGCGAGGCCACGTGCGGGCTTTTGTACTGCGGATGGGTGCAGCCCAGGCGCCTGGGTAGCAGGCGCTCCCGGCCCATCGAATAGAAGTACCGGGCGGTAGAGTTGTGAAACGCAATCAGCCCCGCGTAGATGCTGACGATGAACATGCCGCGCAAGAGAAGGGTCAGGGGCTGGCCCGCGTAAGTATCCGACAACAGATACAGGAAGTTGGTCGGGTCACTCAGCCCGGTGATGGTCTCCTGGACGCGATCGGCCCCCGTGCCGATCACCAAACACCACAGCGAAAACGAATAGAAGCACCCGACCAGAATCAGGGCCGAGTAGGTGGCGATCGGGATGCTGCGCTTCGGATCCTTGGCCTCTTCGCTGTAGATGGTGGTGGCCTCGAAGCCGATGAAGGCCGCGAAGCAAAACAGGATCCCGATGGAGGGATTGCCGGCACTGAGTGCCGCGGGCTGAAACGAGGAAAACTCGATGCCATGGGCCCCGCCGCGGTGCAGTATCAACACGTCCAACAGCAGCACGAAGGCGTATTCGGCCACCACAAAGCAGGCCAGGATCTTGGCCGAAAAATCGATCTGGTGAAATCCAAAGTAGGCCACAGATGCAATCGCGGCCACGGCCACCAGCCACCAGGGCACACTGAGATCAAGCTGCGTGCGCAAAGACTCCGAGACCACCTCGCCGAGCAGCCCATACAGACCAAATTGAAGGGCCAGTGACCCCAGTATCGCGATGAAGGCGGCCGCGCCGCCCGCCGCACCGCCCACCCCACGCGAGATCATGGCGTAGAAACCTCCGGCACTGGTGACGCAGGTGCCCATGGCGGTGTAGCCAGCAGCAAACATCAGCAACAGCAACAAAGCCAGGACCACCAGCGCGGGCGTCCCCGCGCCATTGCCCAGCATCATGCCGATGGGAAAGCCCCCGGCGACCACACTCAGCGGGCTGGCCGCCGAGATCACCAAAAGCGTGATGAACCCTGAACTCAGGGTTCCTGAGCGCAGGCCGGTGGCGTCATCGGGCAGGCAGGGCATCGAAGGGGTGGGTGAATCCATAGATTGTTTGATCAGCAAATGAGGTCTGTTCTCGGGTGCCACGCGAACGATTCAGGGGTCGTTCACGCGCCCAGTTGTCTGAGGGCTGACGCAAAGTCTAGGCCGGCCATCTTGGAGCCGATAGCCCAGATCGGCATGCAGCAGCACCGGCCCAGGCACCGAAAAAGTGCGCTCAGAACGAATATTGAAAATTCCGCACCAAAAGCCGGCATTTCTTAAGAAGCAAATTCAACACCTCAAAAGCATCTTTTTTTTGATTTGTTTTGCTTTTTTATTTCATTGTGATAACTTTGCATTCAGTCATCTATAGATGAAAACGTGGATGACAAACCGCACTGCTTGGCCAACACCCACTCAGGCCAATGCCCCAGGATGATTTGCAAAGGACTCGGAATGCTTGCTGCACTCAAAAAATGGGCCTTGTTCGGCCTGCTGCTCGCCACCACCGCGGCATGGACTGAATCGGCTGTTGCGCAGACGAACTGGCCAGCCCGACCGGTGAAAATCATGGTGCCTTACCCCCCCGGCACTGGGCCCGATGTGATGGCACGATTGGTCGCAGAGGGGCTGGCCAAAGAGCTGAACACCAGTTTCATCGTGGACAACAAGCCAGGTGCCAACGCCATCATCGGCACCGATGCAGTGGTGAAAGCGCCTGCCGATGGTTATACCTTCTTGCTGCTGGATCGCCTGACCTTGTCGGTGAACCCGCTGCTCTATCAACCCCTGCCGTTTGACGTCCGCAAAGACCTGGTCTCGGTGAGCAACATTGCCGATGTGAACCTGTACCTGGTCACCAGCGCTCAATTGCCGGTGAACGATTTCGCCTCGTTCGTGCAGTATGTGAAGGCCAACCCTGGCAAGGTCACCTTTGGCACGGGCGGGGTGGGCAGCATCATGCATCTGAACATGGAGCTGCTCCAGGCCCGCACCGGGATGGAGTTTCTGCATGTGCCGTACAAGGCCCTCGCGGAAGTCATCCCTGCCATGCTCGGAGGCCAGGTGCAGGCGACCTCGGGTGGTGTGGAGGCATTGCTGCCTCATGTCGAAAAGGGCAGCCTGAAATTGCTGGCGGTGGGCGCCCCCAAGAGAGCGCCCATCACACCCCAGGTGCCCACTATTCTGGAGGCTGGCGGCGCCGACATGCTGCTCTCCACCTCTTACACCCTGCATGCCAAGGCGGGCACGCCACCGGACATTCTGGCCAGGGTGAATGCCAGCCTGTTCAAGGTGCTGGGCAGCCCTGAATTGCAAGCCTGGACCGCCAAGCGGGGGCTGCACGCGGCGGCGTCGAAGCCGGCGGACCTGGACGCGCAGATTGCCATTGATTCAGAACGCGTGGGCAAGCTCATCCGCGAACGGGGCATCCGGGTGCAGTGAGCACCGTGCCACGCCCGCTGCAATGGACCTGCCCAAGCTACTCACCCTGCCCCGTCACCCACCCGACCTGTGCACCACGCTGCAGGTCAATTCACCCACCGGAGACCACCCTGTGTCATCTGCACGCCAAACCGAACACCCCATCCATCCGCTATTCACTCAACGCTGGTCACCCCGCGCCTTCACGGGTGAAGCGATCTCAGAAGAACAGTTGCTGACGCTGCTCGAAGCCGCGCGTTGGGCGCCGTCGGCGTACAACGCCCAGCCCTGGCGCTGGATCCACGTGCGACGCGACACGGCACATTGGACGCCCATTTTCGAGTCGCTGGTGGAGTTCAACCAGGGCTGGGCACAGCACGCAGCAGCGCTTGTGGTGCTGGTGTCGGCCAAACAGGCCGTGTTCCCAGGCAAACCGGCGGCGACGCCCAATGCCTGGCACTCTTTTGACAGCGGAGCCGCATGGGCCAGCCTGGCCTTTCAGGCCACTTTGTCGGGCTTGGCTAGCCACGCCATGGCCGGCTTTGACGAGCCCCGCCTGCGCGAAGCCATTCAGCTGCCCGAGACCCACGCCATCGAGACCGTGATTGCAGTCGGAAAGCCCGGCCGCCCGGATCGCCTGCCCGAAGCGCTGCTCGCCCGCGAGAACCCGAACGGGCGCCTGCCGCTGGCAGAAGTGGCTTTCGAAGGCCGCTTCAAGAACAACAGCTGAGGGGCTTGGGGCCGCCGCCCCGGATCAAGCCGCTGAGATATGCGCCGTGATGCTGGCGGCGGCCCCCACCACCAGATTGGCGAGAAACTCCTGGTTGAAGGCCGCAAAGCGCTCGCTGGGCCCCACCAGGGTGATGCTGCCCAGAATGCGCTGCTTCTCGTCGAAGATCGGCGCGGCCAGGCCTGTCTTCTCGGGATCGAGCTCGCCGACGCTGATGCAGAACCCCTGCTTGCGGATCTGCAGCATGGTCTTGGAGAACACTCTCCAGTCGCCGCCGATGCGCTGCACGCCGGGATGATCGGTGTGGGCGTCGAATATCTTGCGCAATTGACGCGGCAGCAGATAGGCCAGGATCACCCGTGATGTGGCACTGCGAAACAGATCCATGGGGCGCCCGCGACCAAAATTCAAGGGGTCGACGTTGGCCCCGGGCTGGTGGTAGATCGAAATCACGGTGGAGCCGTACAACTCGCTGATCAGCACACTGAGCCCGGTCTGCTCTACCAGGTGCTGTGTCAGATCGCGGCTGCTGGACAACAGCGGGTGGTACTCGGTCATCAAGCGATCCAGCTCGATCACCCTCGGGCCCAAGGCGTAGCCCCGGGGCAGACGCACCAGCAGACCGACATCGCTCAACTCGCGCACATAGCGGTAGGCGCTGGCCGGCGCATAGCCCAACTGGGAGCAGATCAACTCCACATCAATCACGGCCTGCTCAGGCTTGAACAGGCTCAAAACATCCAGCATGCGTCGAAGGCTATTCATCAATTCGTCGTTCTGTGGGAGGGTTGAAGGTCAGGTTGACAAGCGTAATCGAACTGCGGGCGGTGCCCTTGACGAAACGCCAACGTAAGAGCAAAAGGCCCGCAGCAAGCCCGTGCCCCCAAGGTCAGGAGTGAGGACTCTATTGGGCCACGATGCGATCCGTCAACCGCGCAGCGGCCCGCACGACCAGATCACACAGAAAGGTTTCCTGAAAGGCTTGAAAGCGCTCGCTGCGCCCCACCAGGGTGATGCTGCCCAGCACCCGGCGCTTCTCATCGAACACCGGCGCGGCAACCCCGGTGCGATCCGGGTGAAGCTCGCCCCGACTCAGGCAATAGCCTTTCTTGCGGATGTCCAGCAGGCTGCGGGAGTAGTCTTTCCAGGCCAGCCCCAGGTGCTGCAGCTGGGCACTTTCAGCATGCTGATCGTAAATGCGCCGTATCTGACGCGGCAGCAGGTAAGCCAGTACCACGCGTGAGGTGGCGCTGTGAAACAAGTCCATCGGCAAGCCCCGCCCACCGCCCACGGGCCCGGCGTCATGGCCCCGTTGCAGCAGCACATTGATGACGGAGTGGCCATGGAACTCGCTGATCAGAGCATCCAGCCCCGTCTGGGCCACCAGGTCGGCCACCAGGTCTCGCCCCCATTGCAGCATGGGGTCATAGGCTGTCATCTGGTGCTCCAGTGCAATGATGCGCGGCCCCAACGCGTAGCCCCGCGGCAGACGCACCAGCAAGCCCACCGCCCCCAGTTCACGCAGGTAGCGATAGGCGCTGGCCGGGGTGTAGCCCAACTCACGGGAGATGATGTCGATGTCGATCACCGACTGGTCAGGCCTGAAGAGGCCCAAGACATCGAGCATCCGGCGCAAGCTGTTCATGGCATTGATTTGGAAAACAACAAGGTGACAGCCAGGTACTTCGGCCCTGCCCTGCCAACGACATGCCAGGGGCCCGCACAGTCTAGCCGCGCCGAGCAAAATGCCACAACTTTATTGCGTATTTTTATCCATTTGATTTTATTGCAATTAAATAACGCACTTTTACGCCAAATCAAGACATTGGTTTTTACTGCAGCCGCCTCAGGCATATGCTGGCCGACCTCACGCTGCAGGCCAAATGGCGCCGCTGCCCGGGCCTGTCAGCGCCAGGCCTTGGGCCGCCCACCGGCCGGGCCACGCCTCCCTCACTCCGCCGACATGCCACTTTGCCGGACCACATCTGCAATCAGGGCGCGCTCGCTGCGCATCAGGCGCTCGAATTCAGGCCCCTGGATGAGCTGAGCCACGATGCCCCGGGCTTGCAGCATTTGCCGAAAGGCCTCACTGCCCGCCACTTTGCCGACCGCTTGATTCAGCCGATCGACCTCGCTCTGCCGCAGGCCCGCCGGCGCCAGCAAACCCAACCATGAGCTCAGGGTCACGCCCTTCATGGCCGGCAGTTCAGACAGGGTGGGCACCAGAGGCAACACAACGAGCCGCTGCGCGGCGCTCACGGCCAGGGCTTTCATTCGGCCCTCCTGCACGTGCTGCTGAACCAGGGCCACGGGCAGGATCGCCAGGTCCAGCTGCCCGCCCAGCACATCGGTCACCACCTGGGGCGCCGCCTTGTAGGGAACATGCACCCAGTCCAGGCCGGTGCGCAGGTGGATCAGTTCACCGGTGATGTGCAGCAACGAGCCCCGGCCATCGGTGCCGAAGTTCAGCACCCCGGGATGGGCGCGCGCCCAGCGGATCAGCCCCTCCAGCGTGTCTGCCGGCAAACCCTGGCGCCCCACCACGGCAAAAGGCATCTGCCCTACCGCAGTCAAAGGCAGGAAATCACGAAAGCTGTCATACCGCACGGCACTGGGGGTCAGCACCGGCGCCACATTGAGCGGGCTGCTGACCGCGAAGAGCAGCGTCTGCCCATCGGCTGCCGCGTGGGCGACCTTCTGCGTGCCGATGGTGCCGAAGGCACCCGTGACGTTGTCGACCACCCAGGCCTGCCCCAGCAACTGGGCCACCGGCGCGGCCAACTGGCGGGCCACCCCATCGATGGCGCCACCCGGCGCAAACGGCACGATCACGGTGACGGGCTTGCCCGCCACAGGTTGCGCCATCAAAGGGTACACCACAGCCAACCCGGCCAGGCCAAGACCCTTCAACCAATGCCGCTTGTTACGCTCCATGCTGCCCCTTCCGGGCCATCCAAGGCCCACACATTGTTGATACCCGATGGGCCACCGGCCTCAGGGGAACTCGATGTGCGCCCGCTTGACCACCGGCTCGGCCTGGCGGAAGGCCTCCGCCCAGATGCGCCGTGCCTGCTCGGGCGTGCTGCCGACCGGGTCCACCCCCTGCGCCAGCAACCGCGACCGCAGCTCGGCCGACTGCAGCACCTGGTGCAAGGCCTTGGCCAAGGTCTCCTGGATCACGGGCGGTGTACCGGCGGGTGCAAACAGGGCAAACCAGCCCGACTCGGCCATCTGGGGCCAACCCAGCTCGACAAACGTGGGGGTCGATGGCAAGGACGGGAATCGACGCGTGCCGGTCACGGCCAGCGGTCGAACCTGGGCACTCTCAACACCGCCACTGATGGCAGAAACCGTGAGAAACACACTGTCGAGGTGCCCGCCCAGCAGATCCGTGAGTGCTGGGGCCGACCCCTTGTAGGGCACATGCACCCACTGCAGGTGGGCCGCATCCGCCAACACCTCGCCCATGACATGGCCCGAGGACCCGACCCCGAAGCTGCCGTAGCTCAGGCCTGGCGCCTTGGCCCGCTGCACGAACGCCCCCAGATCGCGCTCCTTGGCGTCCGCCCGCACGGCCAGGACCAGCGGGGCATGGCCCACGATGCTGACCATGGCGAACTGCGCCATCACGGCCTGCGGGTTCTGCGGTGGCTGTGCGGCCAAGGGCGCGATGACGTGCGTTGAATGGCTGCCCAGCAGCAAGGTGTAGCCATCGGCCGGCTGGCGCTGGACGCTGCGCCAGGCCACCGTGCCATTGGCGCCGGGCCGGTTGTCCACCACCACGGCCTGCCCCAACACCTGCTGAAGCTGTGTTCCCAGAAGACGGGCCAGCGCGTCGGTGCCCCCACCACTGGCAAAGGGCACCACCAAGGTGATGGCTTTTTGGGGGTAGGCCAGATCGGTTGCGCAGGCGTCGTGCGGCACACCGACCCAGCCCGCCAGCGCCAGGCCCAGCCCCGCCAGGCCGAAGTGCCAACTGAAGGCTCCGGCGCCTGGCCGCACCCACCTCAGCAGGGCCAGGGCCGTGCTCATTGGATACCTGCCATGTTGATGTACTTGATGACCAGGTAGTCATCCATGCCGTAGTGCGAGCCCTCGCGCCCCAAGCCCGACTGCTTGACGCCGCCAAATGGCGCCACTTCATTCGAGATCAGGCCCGTGTTGACGCCCACCATGCCGTACTCGAGACGCTCTGCCACGCGCCACACCCGCCCCAGGTCGCGGGCGTAGAAATAGCTGGCCAGACCAAATTCGGTGTCGTTGGCCAGGGCCACGACCTCGTCCTCAGACTCGAAACGGAACAACGGCGCCAGAGGGCCGAAGGTCTCCTCCCGAGCCACCGCCATGTCTGAGGTGACATCCGCCAAGACGGTCGGCTCGAAGAAGGAACGCCCCAGGGCGTGGCGCTGCCCACCGGCCAGGACCCGGGCCCCCTTGGCCAGCGCATCGGCGATGTGCTCCTCGACCTTGGCCAAGGCCTTGTCGTCGATCAAAGGCCCCACACGCACCCCCTCGGCCAAGCCGTCGCCGACCTTCAGGGCCTGCACCGCGGCCACCAGTTTGGCGGCAAAGGCGTCATAGACCTTGGCATGGACATACAGGCGGTTGGCGCACACACAGGTCTGCCCCGCATTGCGGTATTTGGAAATCATCGCCCCCTCAACCGCCGCATCGAGGTCGGCATCCTCGAACACGATGAAGGGCGCATTGCCCCCCAGCTCCATGGACACCTTCTTGATGCTGTCCGCGGTCTGCTTCATCAAGGTGCGCCCCACCTCCGTCGAGCCGGTGAAGCTCAGTTTGCGCACCGCCGGGTGGGTTGCCAACACCCGCCCGATGTCAGCCGCCGAGCCGGTCACCACCGACAAGACGCCCGGGGGCACGCCCGCACGTTCGGCCAGCGCCACCAGGGCCAAGGCCGTCAGGGGGGTTTGTGAGGCCGGCTTGAGCACCATCGTGCAGCCTGCGGCCAGGGCCGGGCCCGCTTTGCGGGTGATCATGGCGGCCGGAAAGTTCCAGGGCGTGATGGCGGCGCACACGCCAATGGGCTCTTTGGTGACCACGATGCGCTGGCTGCTCAAGGGCGCCGGAATGGTGTCGCCGTAGACGCGCCGGGCCTCTTCGGCAAACCACTCGATGAACGAGGCCGCGTAGGTGATTTCGCCCCGGGCCTCGGCCAGGGGCTTGCCCTGCTCGGCCGTCATGATGCGGGCCAGGTCGTCGGCATGGGCCTGGATCAGCTCGTACCAGCGGCGCAGCACGGCGGCCCGCTCTTTGGCTGTGCGAACTCTCCAGGCCGGCCAGGCGGTCTGGGCCGCCAGCACGGCGCGTTCGGTTTCGGGGGCGCCCAGGCGGGGCACCGAGCCCACGCGCGCCCCGGTGGCGGGGTTGGTCACATCGATGCGATGCTCGGATGAAATCCACTGGCCATCAATCAGGCATTGGTCACGCAGCAGGGAGGGGTCTTGTAGGTTCAACATGGCAATTGAAATTTGAGAAAACCCCAGGACCCGAAGCCCTGGGGAAAAGCCTGGAGAACAGGCCGTGAAACATCGGGTGAAAGGCAGGCCCGGTGGGGCCTTGCCCACAGCATGGAGTGCGCGCGGCGCTAGATCTGGGTGATCATCTTGGTGGCCAGGTAGCCGTCAAAGAGCTCGGTTCCGCCCTCGCTGCCAATGCCGCTGTCCTTGATGCCGCCAAAGGGCAACTCGGGATGCGCCATACCGAAATGGTTGATGTTGACCATGCCCGCCTCCAGGCCATTGGCCACACGCGTCGAGGTTTGAATCGAGTGGGTGAACACATAGGACGCCAGGCCAAACGGAACGCTGTTGGCCCTGCGCAGCACCTCGTCCAGATCGGTGAAGCGGGTGATGGGCGCAATGGGGCCGAAGGGCTCCTCGTTCATCACACGGGCGGTGTCGGACAGGCCCGTGATCACGGTCGGGGCAAAGAAGTGGCCGGCACCCGGCAGACGCCCGCCACCGCTGAGCACCTCGCCGCCTTGGCGCCTGGCGTCATCCACCAGGGACTGCACGGCCTCCAGGCGACGGGCGTGTACCAGCGGACCCATCTGCGACTCGGGCTTCAGGCCATGGCCCACCGTCACCGAGTTGATGACCTCGGTGAAGGCGCTCACAAAGCGGTCATACACCCGGCTCTGCACATAAAAGCGCGAGGGCGAGACACACACCTGCCCGGCGTTGCGCACCTTGAAGCGTGCCAGCAGGGTGGCCGCCTGCTCCACATCGGCATCATCGAACACCAGCACCGGAGAATGGCCGCCCAGCTCCATGCTGACCCGCTTCATGTGGGCACCGGCCAAGGCCGCCAAGTGCTTGCCCACCGGTACAGAGCCCGTGAACGACACCTTGCGCACCAAGGGTGACTCGATCAGGTGCTTGGAGATGGTGGAAGGCACGCCCCACACCACATTGAGCACGCCGGGTGGCAATCCGGCGTCGTGGAACAGGCGGGCCAGGGCATCCACCGCGCTGGGAGACTCTTCGGGCCCCTTGAGGACCACCGTGCAGCCGGCGCCAATAGCCGCCACGACCTTCTTCATGGCCTGCCCCATCGGGAAGTTCCACGGGCTGAAGGCTGCACACACCCCCACGGGCTCGCGCACCACCCACTGGCGCACGAGGGGGTTGCGGGGTGGCACCACACGGCCGTAGATGCGCCGGCACTCTTCAGCCGCCCACTCGGCGTGTTCGGCGCTGTTGAGCACCTCGGCCACGGCCTCAGCCAGAGGCTTGCCGTTGTCCTGCGTGATGGCCCGGGCAATGTCGTTGGCGCGCTCACGGGCCAGCTCACCCACTCGGCGCAACACGGCGGAGCGCTCCATCGGTGAGCTGCACCGCCAGGTCTGGAAGGCATGGTCTGCGGCCTGAAGTGCAACATCCAGGTCTTCACGGGTGGCCCAAGGCAGTTCACCCAAGGGCTCCTGCGTTGCGGGATCCCGGATGGTCTGGACTTCGCGCCCTTCGGCACTCAGGAATCGGCCATTGATGTAGAGAGAAAGTGAGGGGTACATGGTGCGGTGCTCAGAGAATGGGTGGAGCGGGGGGCCCTGCCCCGTTCGGGGCAGGACACACAGGCAGAGGCGTCCTCACTCCAGCTTGATGCCGGCCTCCCGGATGATGTTTCCGTAGCGCACGGCGTCCTTTTTCATGGATGCCAGGGTTTGCTGCGGCGTTGAGGTGGCCACGTCCATGCCACGCACTGCATAAGTGCCTTTGACCTGAGACGAGTCCATGACCTTGGCCACAGCCTGGTTGATCTGCGTTACCACCGCATCGGGTACCTTGGAGGGAGCAAACAAGGCGAAGACGGTCGAGGGGATGGTGCCGGGCTTGCCGCCCGCCTCGGCCAGCGTGGGCACATCGGGCAGGTACATGGCGCGCTGCGTGTCGCCCATGGCCAGCAAGCGGATCTTGCCGCTCTTGGCGTGGGCCTGCATCACCATGCCGCCCGCCATCACGGCGTCCACCTCACCCGACAGCAAGCCGAGCACGGCGGGTGCCACGCCCCGGTAGGGCACGTAGGAGAAGTTCAGGCCGTGCGCCTGCTTGAGCATCTCCATGCCGATGTGGTTGACATGGCCGTTGCCACCGGTGCCGACGTTGACACCGCCCGGAGCGGTCCTGGCGTACTGCAGGAACTCGGCAAAGTTCTTCACCGGAAGGCCTTCGCGCACCCCCACGAACAGGTTGACGCCCGCCAGATCGGACACCGGCTTCAGGGCCGACTCCCACTGGTAAGGCATCTTGGCGTACAGCACCGGGTTGGTGACCACGGCCAGGCGATCCACCATCAGCAAGGTGCTGCCGTCGGCCTCTCCCTTGGTCAGCACCTCGGTACCGACGATGGAGTTGGCACCGGGGCGGTTGTCCACCACAAAGGCCTTGCCGGTCTGCTTGCTCAGGGCATTGCCCAGGTCGCGTGCCAGCACGTCGGGCTCGGTACCGGGTGGGTAGGGCACCACGATGCGTACCGTGGCCGGCGGCCAGGATTGAGCCATGGCGGACACGGCACCCAGTGCCAGCAGGCAGAAGGCCAGAAGACGGGATTTTGAGCGGTTCATGGGGGGGCTTTCTTGAGGGAACGAGACACAGAAGTCAACAACACAGGCAGCCGACGCCTGGCCGCAGCCAAGCGCGGCCCGGCGGCGATGCCGGCGACACCGGCGCTATCGTTCGATAGCGCTATCGCACCACCGTGCGACAGAACTCGGCCAGTTGTTCGGGTGCGCTGGCCGCCAGGCCGGCCGCAGCCACAAACCGGTCCGGGCGGATCAGCACCCAGTCCACACCACGGGCCTGAAACCACGCGTTCAAGAGGTTATCGGTGTCCTGGATGACGTTGACCATCGGCGCCTCACCCGTGCAGCGATTCACTTCCCAGGCACTGCTTCGGGCCCTGACGGCCACAAATTGATCGCACTTGAGCAGCCGCAGCTGTTCGGCCAACGAGGGGCTCATCTGCGCCAAAGGATTGCAGCGCCAGCTGACCAATGCAAAACACCCGCCGATCACGTCGTCGAGCTTGCGCGGCTCACCCGAAATCTGTTCGACCACGGGCTGGATGAACATGCGCCCCACCAGATCGTCGCGAGCGGCATGCCCGCTGTTCAGCACCACGCCCTTGACGAAGCGCGGCATGGGCTTGAACTTCATCTGCAGCACGTAGTCACGCACCTTGGGAATGTTCTTGATCGACAGAAAGAAGCGGTCGCGTAGCCAGGCCACCAGGCGGTTGCGTTGCGACAGCACCGAACCGAACAAGTCGGCCAAATCAATCATGGCCTGGGCATGGGCATGGCGCTCGTCGTGATAGCTGGCCAGCAATTCCGGCTTCATGCGGCCACGCACGATCCAGGCGAGCTTCCAGGCCAGATTGAAGGCGTCACGCAGGCCTGCATTCAGGCCCTGCCCGATCCAGGGGGGCGTGATATGGGCCGTGTCGCCCGCCAGGCACACCCGCCCCACCACGAAGTCCTTGGCCACCCGCGAGTTGTGGGTGTAGACACGGGCCCGGATCACCTTCAGGCGCTCGGGATGTTCGACGTGGTGGCTCAGCAGCATCTGCACCTTCTCGGGGGTCAGCATCTGGTCGCCATCCTCACCGGGGAACAGCATGAACTCCCAGCGGCGCAGCCCATAGGGCAGGCGCAGACAGACATAGGGCCTGCGGGGCTCGCAATGCAGCGCGGTGTAGGGAGCGTCGAGCGGGTCATCCTCACACTCGATGACCACCCATTTGTGTGAATGGGTCTTGCCCTCATACGGCACTTTGAGAATGCCCTCGCGTACGGTGCTGCGTGCGCCATCCGAAGCCACCAGGTACTGCGCACGGACGGTGCTCATGCTGCCATCGGCCTGGCGCAAGGTGGCGTCCACGCCGTGCTCGTCCTGCACCAGCGAGAGCAACTCCACCCCCAGGGCCATCTCGACATGCGGGTAGCGGGCCAGCCCCTTGCGCAGGGTGGCCTCGCCCAGCGGCTGGGAAAACAGGTTGCGACGGCACCAGCCGAATTCACGCGTGCTGGGCAGGATCTCGGCGAAGCATTGCTTGGCCGCCGTGTACATGCGCATGGGCACGTTCTGGATCATGTCGCGCAGCATGTCCTCGGCCAGGCCTGCGGCCTGGAAGGTGCGCAAGGCTTCATCATCCAGACCCACCGCGCGCGGAAAATCCAGAATCGCCGGGCTGCGGTCGATGAGCAGGGTTTCGATCCCGTAGCTGCCCAGCAGGTTGGCGATGGTGACCCCACAGGGGCCAGCGCCAACAATCAGGACCGGAACTTCTTTTTTGTCTTGGGACATGTTGGGGGGTGGTAGCGAAGGGGTGTTTCAGATCGGGCTCAGCAACTGGCTTTCCTGACGGATCAACAGATGCCGCACTGCCTTGCGGAAGTCCGTGAAGCGAGGGTCTTGCAGCAGTTCGGCACGCCGCCTGGCGCGTTCTTCAAAGCTGTCGAAAGCCCACAAAAACTTCAGCTCGTTCAGGTCACCGCTCTCGGGCTGCAACAGACTGACCAACTGGCCCAGGATGCCGACCTGGACCTCGCGCCCGAGTTCGTTGTAGGTCTTCACATAGTCCCGAAGGCCACCGGGGACCAGGGTGTAGGTTCTCAATTCGTAGATCATTTTTCGGTGTTTCCGTCGAACGGGAAGGGCATCAGGGGGGCGGCTGGATCACGGCTGGCGCGACAGGAATTGCCACACCACCTGGTTGAAGCGCTCAGCCTGGTCGTCATGGATGTAATGGCCCGCATCGGCAATCTCGGTGGCCTGCAGGGTCGGGTTGAGGCGCAGCATCTCGCTCACCATCTCTGGCTGCAGGTAGTCAGAACGACCGCCGCGGATCACCAGGGTGGGGCATTGGATGGCTTGCACGCTGGGGCGAAGATCGACCACGCGCGCAGGGTCGGGGTCAAGCCGTGTCGCGGCAATGCCGGCATGGTCATAGCGCCAGGTCCATCGCCCCTCCGGGGTCTGCTTGAGCATCTGCTGCAAACGCTGATGCCTGGCAGCCTCGGACACGGTGGGCCGAAGCGCCCGCATGAAATCTGCGGCCAGCTCCAAACTCTCAAACTGGCTGGGGGTGGTGGCCAGCTCCTTGCGGATCCGAACCGCGCCCGCACTGGTGTCAAAGGCGCCGGGGCCGGCGTCCTCGATCACCAGCCGACCCACCCGACCCGGGTTTTCGGCGGCATAGACCAGTGCGTTGATCCCCCCCATCGAATGCCCGAGCAGATCAAACTGCGCCAGGTGCAGGTGGTCGACCAGGGCAGCCAGGTCGGCCACGTAAGCATCGGTGTAGTAGTTCCAGGCCGGATCCCAATCGGTTTGCCCGCGGCCACGCTGGTCAAAGGCAATGACCCTGAAATCAGGCTGGAGCGCCGCGGCCACACCAGCAAAGGTCTCTGCATAGCCCCGGATGCCATGCATCATCACAATGGGTCGAGCGCTCGGGTCACCCCACTCCGTGACGTGGAAATGGAGCCCCCGCAGAGGCAGTGTGTCGTCGCGACGTTCCATGGCGGCCTCAGCTCAGACCAGGCCGTCCAGGCCCTTGACCTCGGACGCCTGCAAGCCCCCCAGGCGCGCATTCAGGCGCCCGCGAGTGGCAAAGCTCCAGCACACAATGACCTCGTCGCGATTCGGACCGTCATTGAACAGCGCGCTCACCGAGTCATAGTGCGAACGCACATACAGGGCATCCTTGTGGGCCAGCGGGATGTCCAGCACCGTGCCGGGCCCGCCGCGCTTGCCCGTCGAGGGCACCCAAGACTTGGCACCGCCCAGGGCGTCGCGGATCGGATTGGCTGCCGGATTGGTCAGCAGGGCATTGCCGTGCTCGTATTCACCATCCGTGCCCACCAGGATGGCCTTGCCATAGCTTTCGATGGCTTGCCCGTTGGCGGCTTGCTGGATACGGCGGCCAAACTCCTGGCCCAACGCCACAGAGCCTTCGATCCAGGCGTTGAGGTCGGCCTCGTAGCGACCGGCGTAGGGGTTGTGGATGCAGGCCGCCAGCACGAATTTGCGCAGGGGTTCACCGTCTGCAGGTGCGCCGGTCTCACCGGCCAAGGTGTCTTCAACCTGCAAATACCACTTGCGGATGTGGAAGGCGCCAAAGTTCAGGGTTCTCATGGATTTTCTTTCAACTCAAAGTGGACGGATTCAAAGCGGCGTCAAATCAAAGGGGCGGCTCGGAGCGTCGTAGTCGCCCAGCAGGCGTTTGCCCTCTTCGTCGTCGTGCACGGTCTCGAGGAAAAACTCGAAACGATGCCCGTCTGGATCCGTGAAATACAGGCCATAGCCCACGGCGTGGTCAGTGGTCTTCACCACCGGCACGTTCTTGCGCAGCAACATGCCGTAGAGACGACGCAGGTCGTCCATCGACCCCTCGATCTCCAGCCCGTAGTGCTGCATGTTGATGTCGCCTCGGACCTCCGCCGTCGGGCTGGCCGGGTCGACCTGGATCAATGCGATGTCGTGGTGCTTCTGACCGAAAGAGAGAAACACCCATCGATCGCCACGCGCCGTGACCTCCATGCCCAGCACGTCCTCGTACCAGGAGGCCGTCTCGAAGGGGTTCTTGACGAACAGCGCCAGGTGGGTACGACGAATGCGGGGCCGTACATCAGATGAGGGCGTAGACATGAAGCTCCCAGGCATCAGTTGATGGATTGCGGATGCGCATGGACCGGGGCCTCAAACGGTGTCCAGGCAATCGAGGTGATTTCGCTGAACTCACGCCACTCCTTGAACCAGGTCCGGCCGGCATCGGTGGAGCGCAGCAGGTCGCCGTACTTGGTGCCGGCAAACACCAGGTCGGGGTCGGCCGCATGGGTCCCGAAGGCCCAGACAGTCGAGTTGGGCGCGGTGTGCAGCAAAGCGGTGCTCCAGGTCTGGCCACGGTCTTCTGAACGGTAGATCTTGGTCCGGGTACCCGGTGTGCCGTCGCCGATGGCCAGCAGCAGCGCCTGCCCCGCAGCGCCCGTCACCTGGACCGTGCGCGTGTAGTACATCCCGTCAAACCGTTCGCGTGAGGGCTTGTGGACGAAGGACTTGCCGCCATCGGTGCTCTCGCAGACCGAGTTCACGGTGAGTACGAAATGACGCACCGGGTCTTGCGCAGTGGCCGGCAGGATGGTGATCGCATGGATGTCGGAGTTGTTGATGCCCGCCCCGGACACATCCATGCGTTCCCAACGGTCGCCTTGGTCGGTGCTGCGCCAGGCACCACCTTCCTCGACGCCAAACCACACCTCGTGGTGGTTCACCGGGTTGACGCATATCGTCAGAATCCGGGGGCGGTTGACGCCCTGGCAGAACTCCGGCAACTCGACACCCAGACGCTCCCAACTCAGGCCGCCGTCGCGGGAGCGGCAGGTGAAGGCGCGCGAAGGCGCCCCGGTGCCGGCGTAGACGACTTTCGGGTCCACCGGGTCAAAGGCGATGGCCCAGACGGTCTGACCGTCCATGGGCGAGCTGACCCGGCTGAAATGGGCGCCACCATCGGTGCTGAGGCAAAGCCCCACATCGGCACCCGCCAACACCCGACTGGGGTCGGCAGGGTCCACCGCCAGCGCCCGCACCGTGCCGTCGAATTCAATGGCTTCCTTGAGCCCCAGGCGATGCCAGCTAGCACCGTTGTCCACACTGCGCAAAATGCCCTGGCCCGCAGTGGCCACAAGAATGGTTCCCTTCATGGGTGTTCCTTTTGGGGTGAATGAGCGATCAGATGAAGATGCCGCGGGTGATGCCGCCATCGACGGCAATGGATTCGCCGGTGATGGCACCAGCCCTCTCGGAGGCCAGGAACAGCACGGTGTCCGCAATCTCATGGGGTTGGAGCACGCGGCGGATAGGGGTCACCTTGGCGTAGTTGGCCTCGACCTGCTCGGGCGTGAGGCCCTGCAGCTTGGCTTCCTTGGCGTACAGCTCATGGATGTGGGGGGTTTCCACCACGCCAGGGTGGATCACGTTGACGGTGATGCCCGAAGGGCCCAACTGGTCGGACAGGGTCTTGGTCAGGTGGCAGATGGCCACGTTGCGCATGCCCGACAGTTGCTTGCTGCCACGGCCGGTGAGGCCCCCGATGTTGATGATGCGGCCGTAGCCGTTCTTCTTCATGTGGGCCGCGGCCGCCTTGGCGCAGCGCATGTAGCCCACCACCTTGATGTTGATGTCTTCCAGCAGGCCCTCGGGGCTGGCGTGCTCGATTTCGCTGCGCACCAGGCCACCCGGGTGGGCAGCCCCGTTGACGAGGATGTCGATGCGCCCGAAGTGTTGGGCCACCTGTTCGATCATGGCCTCGACCTGCTCGGTGCTGCTCACATCGGCCGGTGCGGCCAGCACCTCGACACCGTACTGTTCGCTGATTTCGCGGGCCGCAGCCTGCAGAGGGCCCGCACTGCGCGCCACGATGGCCACACGCACGCCTTCGGCGGCCAGTGCCTCGGTCACGGCACGGCCGATGCCCAGACTGCCGCCGGTGACCACAGCGACTTTTCCTTTGAGTTTCAGATCCACATTAGCTCCTGGTGATGGATGAGCGCCGCTGGCGCCCGGTTGCTTGGCATGACGCTGTTGAAGCCGAGGCTCACAGCGCCATTTCGATCAGGCTGGGCCCGGAAGTGGCGACGGCCTTGGCAAACTGCTCAGCCAGCTCCTCGGCCGTCTGGGCGCGCGAGGCTTGGACCCCATAGGACTGCGCCAGCAAGACCCAGTCGATGCGGGGGTTCTCCAGGCTGGTCATGGCAGCAGCGCGTTCGCCGAGCGCAGCCCCGCCGCGCCTGAGCTCATTGCGCAAGATCGCGTACTGGTGATTGGCGGCTACCAGCACCACCACGTTCAGCCCCTCATGCGCCATGCTCCACAGGGTCTGGATCGTGTATTGGGTGCTGCCGTCAGACACCAGGGCGACCACTGGCCGCTCGGGACAGGCGATGGCCGCCCCCATGGCCACGGGCAGGCCCTGCCCGATGGCCCCACCCGTGTTGGTCAAGGTGGTGTGCACGCGGGCCGCAGCAGAAGCGGCATAGAAGGGATAGCCGCAGGTGCCGCCCTCGACCGACACGATGGCCTGGTCCGGCAGTTCACGCGCCAGAACGGCGGCGATCTTCTGGGGCGTCAACTCACCTGTGGGCCGCTCCGGCATCGGCACCTGCGGTGCCACATATGCAGGAGCCGCCAGCGCCTCAGCCAGCGCCTCCAGCCGGGTGGCGGCGTCTTCGCCGGGCTGGCTCAGCAGCAGCAGACGGTCTTGGGTGACCATCTCGCTCGCATGGCCCTCGTAGCCGAAATAGGTCACCGGTGGCAAAGCCCCCACCAGCACCACCAGATCGGATGCGTCAAGCACCTGGCGGGCGGGTTCCGGGAAATACGGCAGCCGATCAAAGACTGGCAAGCCCTGCCCACGCTCCGAGCGGGCCGGAAAGGTCTCGGCATAGGCGCGGCCTTGCACCACCTGGCACAGGCGGGCCACGGCCTTTTGAGCACGCTCACCCAATCCGCTCAGGGCACCGCCACCACCCAGCAAGAACAAGGGGGACTTGGCCTGGCGAAGCGCCTGCACCCCAGCGGCCAGGTCGAAATGCGAGGGCGACGAGACCGCCACGGCCTCGGACTCGCTGGCACCGGTCTCTGTGCCAAGCGTGCCGTACTGGTGGTCGGCCGGGAAGATCAGTGTGGCCGACTGCCCGCCATGGGCCAGGCTCTGCCGCACGGCCTGTGCCGCTGCCGGCGCGGCATCGGCCACGCTGTCAATGCGATGCACCCAGCCAGACACAGGACGGGCCAGGGACTCGATGTCGGAGCTCAGGGGCGCATCGAACGGCAAATGCCAGCTGGTGTGGTCGCCGATGAGGTTGACGATCGGGGTGTGGGCCCGCTTGGCGTTGTGCAGGTTGGCAATGCCATTGGCAAACCCAGGGCCCAGGTGCAGCAGGGTGGCCGCAGGACGACCCAGCATGCGGCCATAGCCGTCGGCGGCACCCGTGCACACGTTTTCCTGCAATCCGATCACGCAACGGACTGCGTCCTGCGTCTCCATGGATCGCACGACATCCAGTTCCGTGGTGCCGGGGTTGGCAAAGCAGGTATCCACGCCCTGAGCGGCCAGTTGGGCCAAAAGCAGGTCTGCTCCAGTGGGGTATTTTTCGGTGGTCATGTTTGCTACTTTATCGAATAGCAAAAATTTAGCAACTACCAAAGCGATATATAAGGTTTTTTATTGGGCTACGCTTTGCTCTTTTTTGTTCAATAGGTATTTGAATCTTTCCAGCCAGTCACCCGAAAGCCGCTGCTGCGCGCGACATGGCAGGGCTGAGGCAGCCAGGTCAACACCCGCCCGCGGGAGGCCAGGGCAAGGTGTTGGTCAAGAAGAAAGCACTTGGGCAAAGGGTGGACCTACCCGGCGAACGATCTCGTCGGCTGCAGGTTGGGCGCCCCAGGCAACTGGCCGGTTCGGCACAGGCCATGGCTCGGGCCTCCTGGCGCCGGGAACGCTTCGCAGAAAGCCGCTCCGTCACCGTTGATGAAGCTCAAGGCGCTGCACGCCATTCGATGGCGTAATCCGCCCGCAGTGTGGGCTCGGCTTTCTGGCACTCCACTCCGGTCAGACAAGGGCACCCATCGGCATTGCTGGGTACGCCATCCGCTAAGATCCAAGTCAGTTTTCAACCCGGACAATCACGGCCGTGCGCTCTTCCAAACGTTCCAATCCATCCGACCCAGAATTTCACCGGGCCGATTGGCCCTTTTACTGGATCGCCCGAGTGAACACCCTCTACACGCAAGAGATCGAGCGTGTTCTCAAGGCCGTCGATTGCGATGTGCCCACCTACCGGGTGCTGGCCATCCTGCAGGAACAAGGCGTGAGTAGTGTTTCCGATATCGCCGTGCATGCAGTGGGCAAGCTCTCCACCACCACGAAGATCGTCTACCGCATGAAGGCCGAGGGTCTGGTGAGCACGGAGACGTCGAAAACCGACGGCCGGGTGACGATGGTGTCCTTGACGGACGCCGGCCGCATCGCCCTGGGACGGGTGAAGGATGCCACCCACGGCCTGTTCGAGCGCAGCTTCGACGGGCTGACACCCGCCAAGATCGAAAGACTGAACGAATCGCTGCGCATCGTGTTCCGCAATCTCAACGGCGGCGACCATCCCATACTGGATGCAGTGGCCTCGGACCCCTCTTAGGCCCGACCCACCGCGGTCACGTCACGCGGTCACACAACGCGTTCGCATAGCGCGACCACGTAACGGAATCACACAGCGATCACGCACCAGTCAAGCGGTGATGACCCGATGCAGCGACTGGGCCACCGCCAGGAGCTTGCGCTCCTCGCGCGGACGCCCCACCAACTGCAGCCCCACCGGAAGGCCCCCCGGCCCAAACAGGCCCGGCACATTGACACAGGGCAGGCCCAGCAATGTCCACACCCGGCTGAAGACCGGGTCGCCCGTGGCGGCCAGCCCGGGCGGCGCTTCGCCGGGGGCCGCGGGCACGAGCAGGGCATCGGCCTCGCCCATCAAGGACAGCACCTCGAGCACCCCTTGTGCAGCCAAGGCCTTGGCTGCGGCATAGTCCTCGTCGGTGACACCCTGGCCAACAGCCACCAAATCCCGGATGTGCTGACTCACCCGGTTGCCATACGCCATGACCTCGCGGCCCAGGTTCTGCGCCGCCTCTTTGGCCATCACGGTCTTTTGTGCCTGCAACAGGCCCGCCAGGGATGCAGGCAGATCCAGTGAAGCCACGGGCACCCCAGCCGCCGACAGCAAGCGGTGCCCCCTCTCCCACACCTGCTCCCCGCTGGCGTCGGAGCAGGTCCATTCGTGCGTGCGGCAGCTCAGCAAGCGCATGCCGGCGGCCTCTGGCAAAGGCTCGAAGCGTTCGCCCACCAGCGCCGCGCGCATCAGCTCCAGGTCTTCGGCGCCATTGGCCAGCCAGCCCACGGTGTCCAGCGATGGCGCAAAGGCCTTCACACCCGCACCGCTGACCAGGTCATGGCTGGGCTTGAGGGCAAACACGCCGCAATAGGAGGCAGGGCGAATCAGCGAACCCGCGGTCTGCGAGCCAAATGCCAGAGGCACCATGCCGCTGGCCACAGCGGCGGCGGAGCCGCTGGACGAGCCCCCCGGCGTGTGCGCCGTGTCCCAGGGGTTGGCCGTGGGGCCTGGAGTGAAATAGGCGTACTCGGTGGTGACGGTCTTGCCCACCATGACGGCATCGGCTCCACGCACCAGCCGCACCACTTCGGCATCGGCTGCGGGGCGGTGCCCCTCATAGACCGCAGCGCCGTACCCGGTAGGCATGTCGGCCGTGTCGATCAAATCCTTGACGGCCAGCGGCACGCCGCCGAGCAGGCCCAGGTCTGAGCCGGCGGCCATTCGCGCATCCAGCGCACGGGCCTGCCGCAATGCTGCCTCTGCATCCAGGTGCTTCCAGGCCTGCAGTGCCGGTTCGGCGTTGGCGATGCGCTCCAGGCTGTCCTGCAGCACGGCTTCGGCCGTGGTTTCACGGCGCGTGATGGCCGCATTGACGGCGACCGCACTCGCGCGCGGGTGGATATGACGAGTCATCTCGGAATCAGGCTTTCAAAAGAATCAGGGGAACCTATCAGGAGCTCAACATCGCTTGATGCTTCGCCTGGCTACCGAGGTAGGCCTGGACCACACGTGGATCGGCGGCAACAACATCGGCCGGGCCCTCCATCGCCACCTGACCCAGCTCCAGCACATAGGCGTAGTCGGCAATCTTGAGGGCGGCCAGCGCGTTCTGCTCCACCAGCAGGATCGAGACACCCCGCTCGCGCAGGCGCGTGAGGATGCGGAAGATCTCGCGCACGATCAGGGGCGCCAAGCCCAGACTGGGTTCGTCGAGCATGAGCAGACGGGGCCGGCCCATCAGCGCGCGCCCCAGGGCCAGCATCTGGCGCTCGCCACCCGAGAGCGTGGAGGCCTCTTGCTGGCGCCGCTCCTTCAGGCGGGGAAACAGCGTGAAGACCTCCTCCAGCGCATCGGCATGCCGGGCCTTGGGCTCTTTACGAAAGCGGAAGGCCCCGAGCCGCAGGTTGTCTTCGATCGACATGCTGGAGAACAGGGCGCGGGTCTCGGGCACCAGGCCGATGCCGCTGCGCACGCGGCTGGCGATGCCTCGGCCTTCATCCCGGGCCACGCCGGCTTCATCCGCCACGACGATGCGCCCGCTGGAAGGCAGCACCCCCATGATGGCCGACATCAGCGTGGTCTTGCCCGCGCCGTTGGGCCCCACCACCGTGACAATCACGCCCTGTCGCACGCGCAGCGAGACACCTGTGACCGCGTTGATCTTGCCGTAGCTCACCTGCAGATCGGACACATCGAGCAGCAGCGGCGTCTCGACCACCGCCGGTTTGGGCACGGCATTCATAGGGCAACTCCCAGATAGGCTTCAAGAACCCGAGGGTCCGACTGGACTTCGGCGGGCAGGCCTTCGACGATCTTGTCGCCGAACACCACCACCGCCACGCGATCAACCAGGTTCATGACGAAGTCCATGTCGTGCTCGACCAGCAGCACGGTCATGCCTTCGTCGCGCAGCTTCTGCAGCAAAGCGCCCAGCGCCTGCTTTTCGCCATGGCGCAAACCCGCCGCGGGCTCGTCGAGCAACAGTACGCAGGGGTCGCAGCAAAGGGCACGGGCGATTTCCAGCAGGCGTTGCTGGCCCAAAGAAAGGCTGCCGGCCTCGGCTGTCAGATGGGCGCCCAGGCCCACGCGCTCCAACTGACGGCGAGCTTCGGCCAGCAAACGGGCCTCTTCACGGCGATCCAACCTCATCACGCTGGCCAGCAGGCCCTGGCGCCCCCGCAGGTGCGCGCCAATCGCCACGTTCTCCAGCACACTCATCTTGGGCAGAAGCTTCACGTGCTGAAAGGTGCGCGCCAGACCTGCCGCGGCGATGCGGCGGGCATCCCAACCCTGCACGGGCTGGCCCAGAAACTCAATGTCACCCGAAGTCGGCACATCACAGCAAGAGAGCAGATTGAACAGCGTGCTTTTGCCGGCGCCATTCGGGCCGATCACGGCCAGGACTTCACCAGCGCGCAAGTCCAGGTTGATCTCCTTGTTGGCGACCAGGCCACCAAAACGCCGGCTCAGGCCACGCGCCTTCATCACCACGCAGCCACGGCTGGGCATCTCCCGGCGCGGCAACGACCCGGCGTCGCTTTCAGCGGCCCGTGGCGGAGTGGCCCGGCGTGGTGTCAGATGCGCCTGGCACCACCCCGCCACGCCGGCCGGCGCACGGTGCATCAGCCCGATGATGAGCGCGCCGAACACAATGGCCTCGTAGTTGCCGGTGCTGCCGAACAGCTTGGGCAACAGATCTTCCAGGCCGTTTTTCGCCAACACAAACAGACCGGCGCCCACGATGGCCCCCCACAATTGGCCGACACCGCCGATCAAGGCCATGAACAGGTAGTCGATGCCGACGTTGATGCTGAAAGGGGTGGGACTGACAAAGCGCTGTGTATAGACATAGAGCCAACCCGACACACTCGCCATGGCCGCCGCCAACAGAAAGGCCGTCAGCTTGGCCCGGAACACGTGCACGCCCATGGAGGCCGCCATGGCCTGGCCGCCGTTCAAGGCGCGAATGGCGCGTCCCGAGCGAGAGTCCAGCAGGTTTCGGATAGCGACCGCGCCCAGCAGCACCAGCAACCAGATCAGGTAGAAGATCTGCTCGCCACGCTCGAGCGCGACACCGAACAGACGCAACCCAGGCAGATTCGCCAGGCCGGAATAGCCCCCCAGAGATTGGAAGGTGCCAAACAGGTAATACAGAGCGATCCCCCAGGCGATGGTACCCAGCGGAAGGTAGTGGCCCGACAGGCGCAGAGTGATAGCCCCCAACAGGCCGGCCACACACAGCGTGACCACCATACCGATCAGCAGCGCCGCCAGCGGCGAGCCGCCAGCCCAGGCCAACCAGCCCGGCAACACCGTGCTGCTGGCCAGCCATGCCGTTGTGTAGGCGCCGATGCCCACAAAGGCGGCTTGGCCAAAGCTGGTCAGTCCGGCCACGCCCGTCATCAGCACGATGCCCAACACCACCAGCGCCGCCAGCCCGATGTTGTTGAACAAGGTCACATAAAAGCTCGGCAACAGGGGGACCAGCGCCAAGAGAGTCACCGGCACGATGAACAAGCCGATGCCGCGCAGACGAGGACCTCCATGTGAACGGGCGGTGTCGTGCTGGAGGGGAGGGGTAGAAAGGGCACTCATGCGTCCTCCTCGGAATGGCGGGTTGTCAAAGAGCGCCACAGCAGGAAAGGCAGGATCAGCGTGAACACGATCACCTCCTTGTAGTCACTTGCCCAGAAGGTCGAGAACGACTCGACCAAGCCGACCGACGTGGCACCGAGCGCCGCGATCGGGTAACTCAGCAGCCCGCCGGTGACAGCACCGACAAAGCCTTTGAGACTGATCAGAAAGCCACTGTCGAAATACAGCGTAGTCAACGGCGCGATCAGAATGCCCGAGAGCGCACCGATGAAGGCCGCCAGGCCAAAACTGAGCTGGCCGGCGAACGTTGGCGAAATTCCCATCAGCTCTGCCCCAAGTCGGTTCACCGACGTCGCTCGCAGCGCCTTGCCGTGCAGGGTGCGATCGAAGAACACGTAGAGCGCACCAATGAGCAGCGTGGACGCAGCGATGACCCAGAGTGCCTGCGATTTGAACACCACCGGCCCGATCTCCAGGCCGCCGTCGGAAAACGGCTCGCTGCGAGCGCCTTCGGCGCCGAACATCAGCAGCGACAGCCCCACCAGCACGCCATGCAGTGCGATCGACACGATCAGCAGCACCAGGGAGTGCGCTGACGCAATCGGCTTGAAGGCGATGTCGTACAGCAAGGGCCCCATGGGCACCACCAGTGCGAGGGTCAGCAGTGCCTGCACCACCATCGGCAGCGCCTGCAACGGCAACACACGCAGCAGCGCCCAAAGTGCCACGGCATAGCCCAGCATGATCCAGTCGCCAGGGCCCGGCCACCGACGCCTGGCCCTGAGGGCCCCCGCGGCCCGTGCCCCGGCCAGCCCCAGCAGCAGCCAGGCCAGGGTCATCGAGTGGCCGGCCTGCATGCCAGCCATGGCCATGGCCCCGAAGGTGACGAACTCACCCTGCGGCACCAGCAGCACCCGTGTCACGCTGAACACCAGCACGATGGACAACGCGAGCAAGGCGTAAATGGCGCCACTCGTGAGGCCATCCTGGCCCAGCAATAGAACGATTTGTGAATCCATGACGATCAACTGCGGGATGCTTACTTCAAGGCGGCCCACTGACCGTTCTTCACCGTGATGAGTTCACGGCCTCGTTTGTCAAAGCCGCTGTGGTCCGCTGCGGTCATGTTGTAGACGCCTTGGGTCGCAGCCAGCTCCTTGGTGTGCTCGATCGCTTCGCGCAGGGCGGCACGGAACTCCGGGGTGCCTGGCTTGCCCTTCTTCAGGGCAGCCGGAACGGCCGCCTGCAGCAACAAGCCGGCGTCGTACACGTTGGCGCCAAAGGTGGCGGGCTTGCTGCCATACAGCTTCTCGTAGTCGGCCACGTACTTGGTGGCGATGGCCTTGATGGGGTTGCTGGCCGGCATGTCGCCCAGCACCAGCATGCCGCTGGCAGCCAGGATGGTGCCCTCCACTTTCTTGCCGCCCAGTTTCAGGAAGTCGTCCAGCGCGGCGCCATGGGTTTGGTAGAACCGGCCTTTGTAGCCTTGGTCGAACAGTGTGGTCTGTGGCAACACGGCCGAGCTCCCGGGTGCGGCAATCAGCACGGCCTCAGGGCGGGCTGCGAGTGTCTTGAGAGCCTGCGCCGTCACCGAGGTGTCGCGGCGTTGAAAGGTCTCCGAAGTCAGCAGCTTGATGTTCGCCGCCGCCAGCAGCTCGGTCATGACCTTGGCCCAGTTCTCGCCATATGGGTCGGCCGTGCCGATCAGGCTGACGCTCTTGATGCCGCTGGCCTTCATGTGGTCCACCAGCGCGTTGGCGATCAAATCGTCGTTCTGCGTGGTCTTGAAGACCCACTTCTTCTGCTCGGTCATCGGCAGCACCACGGCCGCCGTCCCGACGGGGGCAAACATCGGCACACCAGCTTCGGCAGCGAACTGGATCACCCCCATGGCATTGGGCGATCCGCTCGGGCCGATCAAGGCGTCGACCTTGTCCTCGTTGATGAGCTTTTTGACGGCCGAAACCGATGCCGTTGGATCGGAAGCGTCGTCCAGCGAGAAGTACTCGATCTTCTGGCCGGCCACCTCCTTGGGCAACAGCGCCACCGTGTTCTTCTGGGGAATGCCGACCAGGGCAATCGGCCCACTGGCCGAGGACACGACACCGACTTTGATCTGGGCGAGCGCGCCGCCGGCAAAACACAGGGCGCCGGCAGCGGCGATCAAGGCGGGGAAAACGTTTTTCAGAACCATGGAAGACCTCTTCGTAGTGCGGGTGGAAAGATTGAATTCTGGTGAGATGCGGCCTGCACGTTTCGTGCCACATTCACGTTCTTGTTCATGCTTTTTGCTGAGGTTACAGAGGGAATCCGCTTCGTCTTCCTAGGGGATTCCCGGAGATAGAAGCCTTCAAATCAATCCAAAAACAAAGATTGAGCCCGCTTTTGGTGCGATTTATACCCACGAGATGCACCAAGAAGTTCAGAAAGCGCCCAAATCTTGGGTTAAAACTTTTTTCATTTTTTAGTTGCCAATTCACGTTGTTTTGCGCTAACTTAAAAAATAGCTTCAACGCGTTGAGCCCTTTTTCGACGCGGCAACCTCACTACCGGAGACCCCGATGCTGACCCTGGAACCCGAGCGCACCACGCCTGCGAGCCCCCCTTCACCGGACGGCTTGGCCCACCCGTCTTTTGACGGTCTGCTGACCGACATCCGAGCCCGCAGCGCTGAATTTGCCAAGCAGCGTTTCATCTCGCCCGATGTGGTCGAAAGCTTCAAGCACCACGGCATGTACCGGGCGCTGGTGCCTCGCACATTGGGCGGCGAAGAACGTTCGCCCCGCTATTTCTGCGAAAAAGTGGAGCGCATTGCACAGGCCGACGGCTCGGCCGGCTGGGTGGCCAGCTTCGGCATGGGCATCACCTACCTGGCCTCCTTGCCCATCGAGACACTGCGCCAGGTGTACGCGGCTTCGCCCAATGTGGTGTTCTGCGCGGGCGTGTTTCCGCCCCAGAGCGCACCCGTCGTCGAGGGGGGCTTTGAGGTATCAGGCCGCTGGAGCTTTGCCAGCGGTTGCATGGGGGCGAGCCTTGTGGGCGTGGGCATTGCGCCGACGGGCCTGGCCGGCCAATCCCTGCCGCGCCTGGCCGTGATGCCGATCGCCAAGGCACGAATTGACCCCACCTGGGACGTGATCGGCCTGACCGGCACCGGGAGCCACGATATCGTGGTGGACAAGGTCGTCGTCCCCGAGGAGTGGACCTTCGTGCGCGGCAGCGCATCCACGCTGGACGCCCCGATTTGCCGCTACCCCAGCCTGTCGTTCGCAACACAGGTGTTGAGCGTGGTCTCGCTCGGCATTGCCCGCGGCGCCATCGAGGAATTGAAGGGCCTGGCCACGGGCCGCATTTCGGTCACGGGGGCACCACGCACCGCCGACCGGCCGCAGGTACAGATGGACATCGCTCGTGCCGAAGCCAGCCTGCGCGCCGCACGCGCCTTTTTCTATGACGCAATGGACGAGGTCTGGGAAAGCCTTCTGCGCGGCGACACCCCCACCCAGGATCAAGTCAGCATGCTGCGCCTGTCATCCACCCACGCCACCCGTGCGGGTGCCGAAGTCACCCGCAGCGTGCAGATGCTCGCGGGCATGACCGGCATCTACCGCAGCTGTCCACTATCCACCCAGGTGCAAGACAGCCTGGTCGTGACACAGCACGCCTTCATGGGCGACATCACCTACCAAAACGCCGGCGCCATGTTGTTCGGCCTGAAGCCCTTGCCGGGCTACCTTTGATCTGACCTCATCGCCAAGGAGCACCCACACCATGACCACCGAAACCCAAACTCCCCTGCGCACCCTGTTTTGCATTGGCGTGAACCAGAACTTCTTCGACGCCACCCAGGCCGAAACCAGGGACATCTGGAACGCCTTCGTGCAGATGATGCAAGGCATCGCAGCCCTGCCAGGCGTCAAAGTTCTGGGCAACCTCGACGACGATCGCTCCATGGTGGGGCCGTCGGCGAGCTGGCCCTGGACCACCTACGTGCTGGCCGATGTGCCCGACCTGGAAACCGTGCATGCAGCTTGCAACCTGTTTCGCACCATCGGTGTGGGTGACGGCACCTACAAGCTGTGGAAGTACTGCAAGGTCGAAGCGCGCGTAGGCCGCGAACTGAGCATTCCGGCCTACGCGGCTTGAGCACCGCGATGACGCCACAACAGCAGATCGCGGACCTGCAACTGCAGGTGCAGCGCCTCCAGGCCGAGGGTTTGATCCGCGCCTGCATCACCCGCTACATGGCACTGTGCGACCGCCTCAACGCCGAGACACCGCTGCAGGAGCTGGCCGGTCTTTTCACCGAAGACGCCACCTGGGAAGGCCGGGGGGCGCTCTATTCCGGCCGCTTTGGTGGCTACCGGGGGCGTGAAGCGATTGCCGCCATGTTCCGCACCTACATGCGGACCCCGGCGCATTTCGCCTTGAACGTCCACTTTCTCTGTTCCGAAACCATTGTGGTGTCGCCCGACGCCCTCACCGCCGAGGCGAGCTGGGTGATGTTGCAGACATCGACCTTTGCCGACCAGAACTCACACCTCAACGCCGCGCAACTCACCTTGAAGCTGCGCTCTGAAGACGGCAACTGGCGAATTGCCCAGTTCCAGACCGAGAACCTCTTCAGCCGCCCCACCAGCGCCTGGAACAGCAGTGCGCTGCTGCCAGTCCCTGCCCAAGACTCTTAATTCACAGAGGCACCCCATGAATGCTCCCCTCCAACCGATTCATTTCCACCGCCCCATCGGCGAGCTGGTCCAGTCCGACAGGGTCCACACCTCGCTCTACACCGACCCCGCCATCTTCGATGACGAGATGGAGAATATCTTCCGCAACACCTGGGTCTGGGTGGCCCACGTCAGTGAGGTGCCCGATGTCGGCAGCTACAAGACCCACTGGGTGGGCAAAGAGCCGGTCATCGTGGTGCGTGACCGCAAAAAGCAGGTGCGGGTGCTGCTCAATCGCTGCCGCCACCGCGCCGCCACGGTGTGTGAGCACAAGAAAGGCAAGGCCAACACCTTTGTCTGCCCCTACCACGGCTGGAGCTACGCGCTCGATGGCAGCCTGCGCGGCGTGCCGCACCCAGAGAGCTATGGCGACATTCTCGACAAGGCGGAGCACCCGCTGGTGAACCTGAGGGTCGAAGAGTACGCCGGCATGGTGTTTGCCACCTTCAAGGACGCCATCGAACCCCTGGTCGACTACCTGGGCCCCGCCAAAAAGTGGATGGACCTGTTCATGAAGCAAGGTGGCAGCTTTCCGATCAAGGTCGGCGGCGAGCATCGCTTCACGTTTCCGGGCAACTGGAAGATCCAGTTGGAAAACACCACCGACGCCTACCACTTCCCCTTGGTGCATCGCTCATTTCTTCACTCCGTGGACAAGCAGACCGAAGAGATGCTCGACTTCGTCGGGGGCAAGGGCTATGTCGAAGACCTGGGCAATGGCCACAGCGTGATGGTGATGATTCCGGACCTGATCGACCTGGAAGCCGACCTGGAGCGCCCCATCCCCGACCGGTACACCGAGTTGGCCGAAGCGCTGCGTGCCGAGGGCCACGAAGAGCCCAAGGTGCGGCAAATCGTGCGCGCCGTGGGGGGCTCGGGCTTCAATCTGAACCTGTTCCCCAACATTGCCTGCTCCATGGCCTTCTTTCGGGTGCTGCAACCGATATCGGTCAACAAGACCGAGATCCACCACAGCGTGATCCTGATGGACGGCGGCCCCCCGGCCGGCAACCGGGCCAGGCTGCGCATGCACGAGCACTTCCAGGGCCCCTTGGGCTTTGGCACGCCGGACGACTCGGAAGCCTGGGAACGGGTACAGGCCGGTGCCCATGCTGGGCGCGACCTTTGGGTGCTGCTCAACCGCGGCCTGCCCGCGGAAAAGAGGACCGCCGACGGTGTGGCCGGGGATGTGAGTGCCGAGACCGGCATGCGCGCTGCGTACCAGCAGTGGAAAAAACTGATGACCGCCTGAGCCACGGAAGAGAGAAAAAAATGAACACGACGCTGCTGCAAGAAGCCACCGCCTTCATCTGGGCCGAAAGCGACATGCTGGACCACAACGAATACCAGGACTGGCTTCAGCTCTGGGCCCCGGAGGGCATCTACGTGATCCCGATCGACCAGAACGAGACCGACCACGAGAACACCCTGAACTACGCCTACGACGACGCCCAGATGCGCCACAAGCGCGTGGCGCGTTTGACCGGTGGAGAAGCCATCTCCTCTGCCCCGGTGGCGCGCACGGTGCGCAACGTATCACGCCTGCGCCTGCTGAGCGACGACGGCACCAAGCTCACGGTGCGTTGCGCCCAGCACCTGCGCGAGTTCCGCAAGGACCGATTTCGCGAGCACACCTCCGATGTCACCTACGAACTTCTGCGCGAAGGTCAGGGCTTCCGCATCCACCGCAAGATCGTCAAGCTCATTAACTCGACCGACACGCTCACCGCCGTCGGCTACATCCTCTGAGGCCAGGCCATGGCAGAACGACAAAACGCCCTGGTCACAGGTGCCGCCAATGGGCTGGGCCTGTTCATTGCGCAGGCATTGCACGCCGCGGGCTACCGCGTTGCACTGAGCGACCGTGACGGCGCGGCCGCCGAACGGGCCGCGCGGGAGCTGGACCCCAGCGGCGACAGCACCCTGGGTCTGGCCCTGGATGTGGTGTCCAAATCGGCGTTCGAGCAGGCGACCGATGCCCTGGCCGCACGCTGGGGACAGCTGCATGTGGCCGTGAACAACGCGGCCGTGACGGTGACCACACCGGTGATGCAGATCACCCCGGAAGAGTTTGAGGAGGTGCTGCGAATCAACCTGCGCGGCACTTTCCTCGGTTGCCAGGTGTTTGGCGCTCGCATGGCCAGCCACGGCTATGGACGCCTGATCAACATCGCCTCGCTGGCCGGGCAGAACGGTGGCACGGCCTCGGGCGCGCACTACGCTTCGTCCAAGGCGGGCATCCTGACCTTGACCAAGATCTTCGCGCGCGAACTGGCGGCCAGCGGCGTCACGGTCAATGCCATGGCACCCGGCCCGCTGGACCTGCCCTCCGTGCGCCAAGCCGTGCCGGCCGACAAGCTCGAAAAATTGGTTTCGGCCATCCCCGTGCAGCGCCTGGGCAATCCGCGCTTCATCGCAGCCCAAGTCGTGCAACTGGCCTCCGCTGAGGCCGATTCATGTACCGGCGCCGCATGGGACGTGAACGGCGGCATCTTCATGCGCTGAAGAGCATCGAGAGAAGGAAACAAACATGAACGCGCTCACCCACCAGGTCGTCGTCCAGCGCAGAGAGATTCAAGGCGGCGGTGTCGTGGTACTCGATCTGCAAAGCGCAGACGGCAGCAGTTTGCCCAGCTTCGAGGCTGGCGCCCACATCGACGTCCATCTGGGCCCCGACCTGGTTCGCCAATACTCACTGTGCGGCGACCCCGCTGAAAAAAGTCGCTACCGACTCGGTGTGCTGCGTGACCCGGCCTCCCGCGGCGGCTCGCTTGCGGTGTTCGATCGGCTCAATGAAGGTACGGTCATCACCATCGGCGCGCCGCGCAACCATTTCCCCTTGGTACCGGAGGCGCAGCACAGTGTGCTGGTCGGTGGCGGCATCGGCATCACGCCCATGCTCGCCATGGCCTATGCCCTGTCAGCGGCGGGCAAGGGCTTCGAGTTGCATTACTGCACGCGCTCTGCCGCAAGCAGTGCGTTTCTGGAAGAACTGGCCGCGGCCCCCTTCGCCGACAAGGTGCGACTGCACTTCGACGATGCGGGTGACGCGGGGCGGCTCCAGATCGCTGCGGTGTTGGCTGCGGCGGGAGCGGCCCATACCCACCTCTACGTCTGTGGCCCATCGGGCTTCATGGACTGGGTGATCGGCAGCAGCGAACAACATGGCCTGCCCACAGCGCAGATTCACCGGGAATACTTTAACGTCGACGTCGACACCCGCGGCGGCGCCTTTGAGGTGGTGGCCGCCGCCAGCGGCAAAACGGTGCAAGTGCAAGAGGGGCAGAGCATCGTGGCCGCATTGAAGACCATCGGCATCCAGGTGCCGGTCTCGTGCCAGGAAGGCGTCTGCGGCACCTGCGTCTGCACGGTACTCGAGGGGGAATGCGATCACCGCGACGTGTACCTCACCGCCGAAGAGAAGACTGACAACGACCAGATCATGACGTGCTGTTCGCGCGCCAAATCTGCCCGACTGGTGCTGGACATTTGAAGGGGTTCACCATGGTTTCGATTCCTGATTTCAGAAACGGCATGTCATTGCTGGCCGGCGCGGTCAACGTGATCACCACCGACGGAGCCGCCGGCCTGGCGGGCTTCACGGCTTCGGCAGTCTGCAGCGTCACCGATCAACCACCCACCTTGCTGGTCTGCATGAACCGATCGTCTTTCGCGCACCGCTTCTTTGTGGAGAACCGCTCGATCTGCGTCAATGTGCTGTCGGCTGCGCAGCAGGACCTGTCGGCCCTGTTTGCCAACCGCGACGTGACCATGGCAGACCGCTTTGCACAGGTGGCCTGGCTGCCCTTGAGCACCGGCGCACCCGCCTTGGAAGGCGCGCTGGTCAACTTTGATGGCGTCATCACCCACATCCACGACGTGGGCTCGCACAGCATCTTCATCACGGAGTTGCGCGACATTCGCCTGCCCGCAGAGCGCGCCCAGGGGCTGGCCTACTTCAACCGCGCCTACCATCGCCTGGGTGAAGCGCAAGCCAGTGCCTGAAAAATGGCCGATGCAGTCAAGGAGGCCTGCATCGGCCCACACAGGGCTCCAGCCCCAGCCCCATACGTTCAGCTCAGTCGCACAAGGGGGCGCTGGGTCAGTGAGGGTGGGCTGGCCGGCACCTTCGACTCCGCTTCCGCTCGCAGCGCCGGTTGCTCACGGTCACCAACCTGGAAGTAGGCCAGTACGCTGTCCAGCGCCTCCGTCTGACTCCTGAGGCTGTCGGCCGCCGCCGCGGCCTCTTCGACCAAGGCGGCGTTCTGTCGCAGGCCCTCATCGATCTCGCTCACCACGCCATGCACCTGGGCCACGCCTTGGGCCTGCTGGGCCGTGGCCTCGGAGATGCGGCTGATCAGATCGGCCGCCAGCTCGCTGGCCTGGACCATCGACGCCATCGTGTTGCGCGCCTCGATCACCTGCCCAGCACCAGTTTTGACGGTCTGCAGATTGCTCTGGATCAGTGCCTTGATCTCCTTGGCAGCCAGGGCAGAGCGCTGGGCCAGGCCGCGCACCTCGCTGGCCACCACCGCAAAGCCGCGCCCCTGCTCGCCGGCTCGGGCGGCCTCCACTGCCGCATTCAGGGCCAGGATGTTGGTCTGGAACGCGATCCCGTCGATCACCCCGATGATTTCAGACATGCGTGTGGACGAGGCCGAGATCGCCTCCATGGTCTGCACGATGTGCTCGGTCTGCTGTCCGCCAGAGCGGGCTTGCTGCGAGGCTTCGCGCGCCTGGGTTTGCGCCTGCTGCGAGGCTTCAGCGTTGTCCTGCACCGCGTTGGCGATGAGCTCCATCGAGTGCGTGGCCTGTTGCAGGGCCGCGGCCTGCCGCTCGGTTCGGTTGGACAGGTCGAGATTGCCCGCTGCGATCTCGGTCGAGGCCGTGTGGATGGAGGCGGACGAACGCACCACGGTCTCGATGGCCTCGTGCATGCGCCGAACCATCTGCCCCAGCGCGCTCATCATCCGCCCGGTCTCGTTGTTGGCTTGCGCCGCGATTTGCAGCGTGAGGTCGCCCGCCGCCACCCGGTCGGCCATGCGCACCGTGGCATTCAAGGGCGTGGTCACCGAGCGATAGAGCAACAGACCGGCCAAGGCAGCCAACACCGACCCCACCACCGCCGTGATCCAGGTGATGCGGCGACTGTGGTCGGCCAGCGCCACGATCTCGGCAAACGATTGCTCCTCGGCGGCCTTTTGCTGCCGCGCGAACGCCAGGGCCGCTGCTTGGCTCTGCTGGATCAAGGGGTCGAGCTTGTCCTCAAACACCTGGTTGACCTCGTCGGTCTGCAACTGCCGCCCCAGGTCGATGACCTGGTCGCGTGCACTGCGCGTGCTCTGGATGGTTTGTTGAAGGCCTTGCAGCGCTGCGATGTCGCCAGTGCTCAGGCGCAGGGCCAGCAGACGCTTCAAGGCCTGGTCGGTGTCGGCACTGGCCTTCAACGCCGAGGCGATTTCGCGCTCGACCCGGGCAGGATCGACCTGCACCGAAAGCCGTCGCAGGTACAGCTCTTCCGCCTTGCCTGCCGCGCTCAGTGCCGAGGCCAGCTCGTACCGTGCACGTGCCTGACCGACCGGGCCTTGCACCAGATCCTGGGACTGCACGGCCGCCCAGAAGCTCATGGCGCTTTGCCCGAGCAGAATCAACACCACCAAACCAAAAGCCACGATGAGCCGGTGAGCAATCGTCATATCTCGCATCCAGTTGATTGACTTACTGACTTACGCGTGGCGCCCCTTCCAGGGGCGTTGCGACAGGCTTCGACTTCTGAGCCTTGTAGACGGCGCAAGGCCTAGTTCTTCACCAGGCCTTGCTTGGACACCAGCACCAGCCGCCCCTGCGCATTCACCACCGCCGCCGTCAGCCCCAGGTGATCAGGGCGCACCTCGGTCTTGAAGCTGGCCCCGGCATCCTGGCTTTGCAGCCTC